>Ga0163154_10000205_pt1 | contig 89869 bp, 75 predicted proteins | sample OliLakLV19MP9P1_FD_148649 | JGI IMG/M metagenome (GOLD analysis project Ga0163154, IMG submission 148649) | Freshwater microbial mat bacterial communities from Lake Vanda, McMurdo Dry Valleys, Antarctica - Oligotrophic Lake LV.19.MP9.P1 | ecosystem: Environmental > Aquatic > Freshwater > Lake >... | reverse complement strand
TTTATTAAAATTTGAGCTGAAAAACGAGTGTTTCAATGGGCGCAATCTAGTTTTGTCCCCTTTTAGGAGCGTTGTAGAGGCATTTAAGCGGGTAAACAAGTCAGTTTTCTTATGAACTTGCAAATTTTCAATGCAGGCAAGGATTTTTACACATGTTGCCAATCTCAATAAACTGCCATAACGCCTTATTTACGCATAAACCGCCTCTAAATGCCTTTTACAAAGTGGGGACAAAACTAGATTGCAACCTGTTTTAATGTACTTTTAAAGATTTTATAGTAGGTGTATTTTCAGTTGTGTTTCTTGAGAATGAAAATTAAATAAACTGATATTTTAGATACAATATTCAGTCGCGGTCTTTTTTCCAGATTGTCAAGTCTTTGGCATTGACAACCGAAAAAACCATAACTTTATCCAATTTCTGTTGTTTATAGCCGACGTTTCCCAGCACAAATTTGAAAACTGGTATTTATCGGAATTTATTATAAAAACGCCCATAAATCACCATTTTTGAATCCGAAATTTGAGCTTAAAATCATAACTTGAGGATTGTCTTAATTTTCAAAGTCCCAAAGTTTAAATAGACCCTCAAAATCAAGGTAAAAATCAGCAACTTTAGGGGTATTTTCAACAAACCCCATTTTTAAAAAAGAGGTTGGGAAATGTCAGATGAAGTGTATAAAACACGCCTTTCTACAGATATATCCCTGCTTTCAAAGTGCGCAACAGCAAAGAAAAGCCGTAGCAATAGACTTCTTACGAAAGTCCAAATTGGAGAGAAGGCAGAGAGTGAGGTCGTAAGAAACACCTTTTGAAATAGCAAACAAGCAAAATCAAGAAAAAGATTGGCTCGAATTGGTATTTGAAAAAGTAGAAATTTAATTTTTTCTCCCGTATTTTATTTTATTTTTACTATTATTTGATTGTCAAAAAAAGACAATCAAATAATAGTATGGCCTTTTTTACAAAAAAACTGTCAACTACTTTTTAGCTTTTATGAAGGATGCCACAAAATGAACGATATTCGTAAACGGTATCTCAGTAAAACTACCCGCGCTTTTGACAAAAAGTTTGAAGACGCTTTTGAAAAGTGTAAAATGGATTGTAGATAACTTGAGAGGTAGAAGACTTTATATGTTTGCAAGCAAAGCGTAACTTGGCACAAGTTATGAGGAAAGGTTTTCAACGAGTGCATTTCAAAATTTTTCTTAATACCTCACCCCTGCGCTCTGCAATTTGGAGAGGGGTATATGGGACAATTTTTGAAACGCACCCTTTCCAATAACAAACCTCCTTGCCTACGGCGAGGCAGGCATTTTTTTACTTAATTTTGTTCAAATACACCTTGCATCGCTCATATTTTCGCGACTTTTCCATTATCTAAATATTGTATAATAGCAGCATCGAGCATTGTCTGGAGTGTTTTGGCAAGTTTTTCGGGAATGATATCTGGGAAATGTGCTTGTATGTCGGGCAATGACAAAGGGCTTTCAGCCAAAATAGCCAATAGCTTTCCGCTGAAATTAGCAACTGCTTCAGCACGCTGTTTTTTTACACAAATATCGCACACGCCACAAGGGATGTAGCTAATTTCGCCAAAATACTCTTGCAAAAGTTGCGTTCGGCAACGTTGTTTTTGGTTGCTGTAGGCTTCTATCTTGGCTATTCGCTCAAGGTCGCGTTGTTTGCGCATAGCGAGTCGGGGTTGGTCTATAGGCGCGTTTTCTGGTTCATAACGAGGTGTTAAATAAATGATTTGTGGCTTGTCTTTTTGCGATTGATAGGTCAATATATTTAATTCATGCAATCTTTCTAACTGCTTTCGCACTGTATCTGTAGAAGTTTTCAGGTGTTTGGCAAGGTCATTTTCTGATATGCGGACAGACTGTGTTTGTGCTTCCGAACCATACAAGCGTGTGAGTGTAGTAATGATAGGTTCTGCACCACGGTTTTTGAGTTGAAACTCGTATAAATCGCGATACACCATTTTGAATTGTATTTTGGAGGGTTGTTGATAGGCTTCATTGAAATCAATCAATCCTTCGTCTGCCAATCTTTTGAGGGCATAATATGTTCCCAATCCTTTGAGGTTAAATTTTTGTTGAAAGTCTGCAAGGTCAAAGTCATATTGCGCAAACTCGCCTGCCCCTATCGGCACTTGCAAGTAGTTGGCAAGGGCTTGGTAAACATTTCGCAGGACTTCTATAGGCGGATATGCTTGCTCTATGCGCCTTTTCATTTCAAAAACATCACGTTCTGTATAAAGGGCGACTGCGTATGCTTTTTGCTCATCGCGTCCTGCTCTGCCTGCTTCTTGGTAATAGGCTTCGAGATTGTCAGGTATTTCCCAATGCACCACGAGGCGCACATCAGGCTTATCGATGCCCATACCAAAGGCGTTGGTAGCTACAATGACGCGGGTTTTGTTTTGTATCCATGCATCTTGCTTCATAGACCTTACAAAAGGTGGTAGCCCTGCGTGGTAATAATCTGCTCCGATGTGGTTGTTTTGTAAATATTGCGCTATCTGTTGTGTTTTGTTTCGGCTACGGACATAGACTACGGCTGAACCGTGCAGTCGTTTGAGTGCTTCTAGTAAATGCAGTCCTTTATTTTCGGAATGTAAAACGGTATAAGAAAGGTTGGGGCGCGCAAAACTTTTTTGAAAGACCTTGCCTCCCTCCCGAAAGTCAAGCCGTTCTTGAATATCTATTTGTACTTGTTGGGTAGCAGTGGCAGTAAGGGCTATGACGGGTACATTTGGAATGGTTTTGCGGAAAGTTGCGATTTCTAAATAGGGTGGGCGAAAGTCATATCCCCATTGCGAAATGCAGTGCGCCTCGTCTATAGCCAATAGGCTGATATTCATACGTTTGGCGCGTTCCTTGAACAATTCCGTTTGCAGTCGTTCGGGAGAAACATATAAAAACTTCGTCTTTCCGCTTACAGCTTCGTCTAGTACTTTGTCTATTTGACGAAAATCCATACCTGAAAAAACAGCGGTAGCGAAAATCCCGCGCCGCAATAATTGCTCTACTTGGTCTTTCATCAAGGCTATCAAAGGCGAAACGACTATGCAAACGCCGTCCATAGCCAGGGCGGGAATTTGGAAGCATACGGACTTGCCCCCGCCTGTAGGCAAGAGTGCGAGTGTGTCCTTGCCTGCCAAAACCGCATAGATGATATCTGCTTGGAGTGGTCTGAATTGTTTGTATCCCCAATGTTGTTCAAGAATAGCCTCGATATTTACGTCTTGCATAGCTGTTTTATATAAAACTAAGTAGCAAAAGTAGTGAAAATAACGGTATGTCAAGGCATCAAGACGACAAGTGGGCTATATTTCGTTGTAATCCTGCTATTTTGGTTCTTTCTACTGCACTTCCTTTGAATAAGGGTTTGAATACGTCTTCGGTTATTTCTTGCCAGTCTTGCCTACGCATGCTCTTGAGTGCATCTGAGGCTTCAAACGCGGGTTCGTGGTGTGGGTGTGCAAAACGATTCCAAGGGCAAACATCTTGACAAATATCACAGCCGAAAATCCATTCATTCCATGCGCCTTGCCATTCAGCAGGAATTTGCTCGCGTAGCTCTATAGTAAAATAAGAAATGCACTTGCTGCCATCCACTATATATGGGCTGACTATAGCCTCTGTTGGGCAGGCATCTATGCACTTTGTACATGTACCACAAAAGTCGCCTATTGGTGTGTCGTATTCACATTCGGCATCAATTATCAGTTCGGCAATAAAGAAGAAGCTACCCATTTTGCGGTTGATGAGGTTGGAATGCTTGCCTACCCAGCCCAGCCCGGCGCGTTTTGCCCATGCTTTATCTAGTACAGGTGCAGAGTCGACAAAAGCTCTGCCGTGTATTTCGCCTATTTCTGCTTGTATGTGTGCTAACAGATCCTTTAGTTTGTCTTTTATGACGTGGTGGTAATCTTCACCATAAGCGTATTTAGAGATTTTATAATTGTCTTCTTCAGGCAATGTTTCTGTAGGAAAGTAATTAAACAATAAAGAAATGACCGATTTTGCACCGTCGACCAGCAAGCGCGGGTCTAAACGTTTATCAAAATGGTTGTCCATGTAGTGCATTTTTCCATGCATATTTTGGTTCAGCCACTTTTCTAAACGTGGGGCTTCTTCTTCCAGAAAATCGGCTTTTGATATGCCACAATAATCAAAGCCCAGTGTTTTGCTGTAATGCTTTAATGTGCGTGTAAGTTCAGTTTTGAGCATACTATTGGATAAGGTGGACTAAATTTTCACAACCTTGACTATCAATACAATATCTAGAGCTATCAACAAAAATGCAATCCAGAGTACGTATTCGTATTTATTTTGCAATACATCAACTACTTGCATGCTTACTTCGCGCCCTTTGATATTATTGAGTGCTTGACGTAGGAGAGGCAATTCATTGCGGGTGTTGCTCAATTCAAAGCATTGTCCGCCTGTTTGTTCTGCTATTTGGCGCAGGTAAGTATAGTTTGGTTTTGTTACGACTGTTTCGCCCGTTTTAGAGAGTTTGAAGCCGTTTTGTACGGGGATTTTTCCGCCGTCGAGTGTTCCGAGTGCTATTGTAAATAGTTTGATACCGCACTTTTTGTATAGTGCGAGGATATCTTGTATATTTTCGCCAAAGTCTTCGCCGTCAGTACACAAGAGTACGATTTGGGAGGTATTGCCAGCCAAGTTTTCGGGTTGTGCTTGATGCTTTTCGAGTGCGAAACGCAAAACGGGCGCGAAGCGCGTACTTCCCTGCGGGGTAGGCAAGATGTTGAGATACAAGGCTAACGCGCTATGGTCAAGCGTGAGGGGGCATTGCAAAAGTGCTTCATGCGCAAAAGTAATAAGCCCAAATCGCTCTTGTGGAAAATTAGGAATAAAATTTTTAAGCTCGTGTTTCATTTTATCAAACCGCGAAGGGCTTAAATCTTGCGCCGCCATAGATTGCGAAACATCAAGCAGGCAATAAATGTCCTTGCCTGTAGTCGTGATGTATTTTGTACCCACGCCAAACGAAGGACCCAACAACGCCACCCAGAGCAACCCAAAGTAGGCAAGGCGCAAACTCCACTTCACAAAAGCAAGCCCAAACGGTTGGCGCATGCGCTTTGTCCATTTCCAAAGGCGATACAAATACGATAGCCCAGCCAATACGAAGGCGACCAACAGTCCGAGTTCTGCATTTGTGGGCGTGTGATACCAAGTAATATTCAATGTATTTTTTAAAAGTAGTTAGTCAAAATCAATCATGAAAATACTATCCAATTGGGTGTTATAATCCATATTCACCAATTCTTTGATAAGTCCCATATGCATGTCGTATATCCAGCCATGTAAAGTAGGGAGTTGATGTTGCTTCCAACTCTGTTGAATGATAGATGTTTTGGCGAGGTTTAGAATTTGCTCTTCTACGTTGAGTTCGGTGAGGCGGTTCAGCCTGTCTTGGTCGTCTTGTATGGCTTCGAGTTCGTCCTCGTGCAAGCGGTAAATATCTTTTATATTGCGCAACCACTTGTCCATAATGCCTATGTGTTTGCGCGTAGTGGCAGATTTTACGCCGCCGCAGCCATAATGCCCACAAACTATTACGTGAGGCACTTTGAGTACTTGGACGGCATATTGCAAGACGCTCAACATATTCACGTCTGTATGGATAACCATATTGGCTATATTGCGGTGGACAAACATTTCGCCCGGCTCGGTTTGCGTAACTTTATTCGCAGGTACACGACTGTCAGAACAACCAATCCACAAAAATTCGGGGGTTTGTTCTTTGGCAAGATTTTCAAAGAAATGAGGGTCTTGTATAACGCGCTCTTTTGCCCAAGCGCGGTTATTTTGAAGGAGTTGTTCGTGAGGGCGCATAAGATTATAAATTAGTAGATTGCGGTAGAATAATTCGGATAATGCCTATGTCGTCTTTAGGTTTTTTGTTTTTTTGTTTCTCTATGATGCCTATTTTGGTTTGTAACATGTTCTTATGTGCCATTCCCGCAGTATCTATGCACAAGTATTCAATATAAAGTTGCTCATTGTCTTCATCAAAAGTGTAAATGCCATCACTGGAAATGCTTATATCTTGTATGTTGATCAGGCTCAATTTTTGTATTTGTTTTGCACACCAGTCTTCAAAATTTTGATATAGATGATAACCCAAATAATCGGGCAAATTATGTTGCTCATATTCTTGGATATGGGTATTATGTACTACCACTCCATCACCTATTGCGATAACCTCTGCTTGTCTTAGTTCAATATCCGATAACAATAAGTTCAGCGTGCAAAGCATCTCATTGTCTGCTAATTGAAGCTCGTTTTTTAGGTTTTTCAACATTAGGAACAGTTTTTGCGGGGTGTTTTTTTGCAAAGCAGGCAAGCTTTCTTTGTTTTTAGTTACGAACTCGTCGTAATCAATTTCATGTCCTATTTTTCTAAGGCACTTGCCTACCAAATTGGCTATTAGGTAGCTTTCTGTCCCCATTGTACGGCCGTCCATTATAGCCCCCAGAAGTCTATCCTTTCCTACACTTACCAACAGCGCAATGATTGATGTGCGCCTCTCCTATTTGGGTGTAAATGTACTGTTTTACCATATATCAATCTTGATTTCCGCCTGCGGCGCCTTCTTCTTTAGTTTGTTTCCAAAGTAGAAAATCTTCATCATCATCATAGCTTCCGAGGCTGTATTTAGCAAAGTAGGGGTACATTGTATTGTCTATTTTGGCATTGTAATCCGCTATGATTTGTGCCATGTCTGCTTTCCACTTGTCTTTTAGTTTGTCGCGTTCTTTAGCGAATGTTACTAAGAGGGCTGTGTGTTTTTCTTGTATCGGCGCAAGCGCAAAACGGGCTTGTTGAATTTTCTTAAGTATTTTGTCGCGGTCTGCAGTGTTGGTAGGTTGTTTTTGCCATTGCGCCAAAGCTATCTGCATTTGTGTGTGTTCTGTGCGTATTTTGGAGAGTGTTTCATGTTCTTGGGCAGAAAGGGCTTTGTGCAGACGTGTTTGTTGTGCCTGCCATACAGGGTGAATGTAGGCAAGTTCGTATGCGATGAGGGCGCGTTTAAGGTTTGCCCAATCAGGTGGCGCACATACGGAAAGGTAGCAAAGTAAGAAACCAAGAAAAAGTGGCATGACTCGGTGTTTTTTAGTTAGAACTACTGCAAAATTATGAATTTTATTCAAATAAATATTGTTTTATTTAAAAAACAGAACAATTATAAAAAAAAACACGTATCTTTGTGTAGCTAAATCCCCTAAAACTATGTTTAACTGGTTTAAAAAGAAAAAAAGTGAAGAAGATGACGATCAGTATAAATATGACCCTACCAATGTGCGTTTAAATCAACTTCGCGTGGGTTCATTTTTTGATTATGACTTCAATACGTGGGAAGTAAAAGCTGCCTACGAGTATGATTGGGGTAACGACCACTTTGCAGACGAGTTTCAAATTCAGCAAGGGAAAGAAACTATTTTCCTGTATGTGGAAGAAGATGGCGACTTGTATTGTACATTCAACAAAAAAGTTAATGTGCATGAGCTTCCTGAAGACGTGCTGGATACCATTGTTTCCAAAGGCTCACCACCTATGCGTATCCAATACGAAACCGAAACCTACTATCGCCAGTCAGAAAACATTGGCTATCAGCGTAGTAAAACCCAGACCGAATGGACGGAACTCGTTTCATGGTCGTATGCAACTAAAACAGAAGACAAACTCTTGACCATAGAGCAGTGGGGTGATGAGGATTTTACTGCAGCTATTGGCTGGGTAGTCAATGAATTTCAATTTAGTAGCATTGTGATGCCATAATTGAAGGCATATTGTAATATTTCAAAGGATTTCTCTACCTATTATATAACTATGAAATCATCAGTCTTTTACGGGCTTTTCGCCTGTACCCTTTTCTTTACGGCTTGTAGCTCACCAACAAAACCAAAATATGACGGGCCAAGCGCGGTGGACATTCTCATGCGCGACCTTAGTACTCAGAAATCTTATGCCATTATTTTGCACGACATGCAAATGGACGAAAGCAAAGGTATCTATGAGCACAAATATAAGGTCATCAAAGACATAGAACAAGATTCTGTCGGCAAAACAACTGAATGGAAGAAAGTAAGCGAGGTATTCTTTGCTGAAAACATCAACAACATGGGCTTAGAACTTGCCTCCAAGTCAGTTAATGGCACCACAAGCAAAATCCCTACTCCTCCAGGATTTAATGGCGTAGTTGGCAACAAAAAATACGGCGAGTGGCAAAACAATAGTGGCGGTCAATCTTTTTGGCACTTTTATGGGCAATACGCCTTTATGAGTTCTATGATGAATATGGCGCGCGGACCCGTATATCGTGATAGCTATACACATTACAACGACTATCGCAATAATCCCAATACCCGCAATAGCCCTTATTATGGAAGTAGCAATCAATACGGTACGAACAGCCCAGCGAATCGTGCAAGCAACCCTGCCTTTTTTCAACGCAAGCAACAACAACAACAACTTTCTTCGTTCAAGGACAAGGTGGCAAGCAATCCTGCTCGTTATACACGTGCAGAATCGAGCCGCAACAGCAGCAATAGCAACGGGAACAGCCCGTCCAATTCACGCTCTTCGTCACGCACAGGCTCTTCTTCACGTTCTCGTGGAGGCAGCGTAGGCAAGTAACACTTAAGCACCTTTATAAGAAAAGATTACCCATTTTGATGGGTAATCTTTTTTTGTTTAGCAGGCAGGCAAGGAATATGCGTTTGCTGTTTATCGTTTCATACCCAATACTGCCGCAGCGCAATGTTCCTGTGTACCATCAAATCCGAACTGTAACTTATATACGCCTGTGCCTTTACAATTGAATTGAAGGGCTGAATAAAATTTTTCGTTCACACGACTCGTGCTGACAAGTTTGTCATTAAAATCATAAATAGACAAATAAAAGCCTTTGCTGTGAACATCTTCGTTGGCAAGCGTGATAAGGTAGTTGGTACCTTGTGTAAATATATACGTGAATTTTTTGCCTTCCGAACCCATGACCTCATAGTTTTTTAGGTAAGTAAACCCCTCATGTTCGCTTGTCAGCATTTTTATACCTCTTTGGGTGTATTTTTCAAAGGTACATTGTGCCTGAGTAAAGGTGATGCTACACAAATAGAGCAGGACTATATAAAAAAACCTCATTGCTTTTTATTTTTATGTTTTTATATTTTTATGTATTTGGTTAGATTCATAATGATGCAAAAGAAAGCTATCCTTCTGCGGGAAAGATAGCCTTATTGTTTCTAATGGTTCGTTTATTCAATGATTCCTTTGCGAATTTCAGACACTTTGCCCAATATTTTAGCGAGGTCATCTGTGGTAAGATTAACATCTTTTGTAGTAGATACGCTTACTGTTTCTACTACTTCTTCGCCTTGTTCATTTTTCACTATTTTTGTTCTCACTTCTGTATTTTTAGCAGTTGCCTCTTCAAACTTATAGTCATCAAATATTTTATTGAGTTCTGTTAATTGCCCAAATAATTTTTTGATTTCTGCATCTTTTGTGTGAGGTTTCAAAACATCAAGGATTTGAGCGAGAACGATTTTCTGTCCTATGATGCGGTCGCTAAGCTCAGGGCTAAGTTTGGTTTTAGCTACTTCGCAAGTAATGTAAAGGGTTTCTAACCAACCGCCAGAAAGCATAAGTGCGGCTCTTTCAGGTTTTTTTTGTTTTTCTAAGTGGTCGCTTATGTTTTCGAAAGTAGAAGATGTTTCATCAAGCAATTTGTTCATGTCGCTTTTGTTCATGGCAAGTTGCATGATTTTGGACATGTTGATGAATTGCTCTACTTTGAGTAGTTTTGCGATCGTTTTGACTTGGGTGATGTAGGTAAGGGCATCACTGCTTTTGTCGTTGATGGTTGCGTAGCCAAGGTCTGTACTGAATATACCCAAATTGAGTGCTTGTTTGTATGGGGTAGTATATTTAGGAACATTGGTAGCCTTGTTCAAGATGGTATTGTCGTATGCAATACCTTGCCTGCGAATCATATCAGAAATCTCTACGGGTGAGACGATTTTGATGATGGAGGCAAGTAATGAGTCTGTTTGGGCTTGTGCTATGTTTGACACAAGTATGCAAGTAGCAGCTACTATTGTGAAAATCGCTTTTTTCATGTTGGTTTTGAGGGAAATAGAGGTTACTTTTAAACGTTGTTTTCTAATAATTGATTAACGGCATTTTTGTTATTTTGTTGTAAGAAGCACGTGAATATTTTGTTAATCCAACGACTATCAGCCTAATTTCATATTTTGATGCGTAAATTTAGTTAAAAATTTTGTGTTTTCTAAAATATGCACTACTTTTCACCCACTTTTTACTTTTAATCTTAAACTCCACTACTTTGAACTCACTTTTTCGCAAAAAATCGGTTTCTCAAATCCTCAAAGACCTCAAGGCAAGTGAGGCACAAGAAGGACATGGCCTACACAAATCTTTGCGCCTCATAGACCTTGTGTCGTTTGGCATAGCGGCTATTATTGGTGCAGGCATATTCAGCACTATAGGCAAGGCAGCGTATGATGGCGGTCCCGCCGTTATGTTTTTGTTCATTTTCACTGCCATAGCTTGCTTGTTTTCCGCCCTTTGTTATGCCGAATTTGCCTCTACCATTCCTATTAGTGGGAGTGCTTATACTTACGCCTATACTACTTTTGGCGAAGTGATAGCATGGATTTTAGGCTGGGCATTGGTGATGGAATATGCGGTAGGCAACATAGCAGTTGCCATCTCGTGGTCTGATTATTTCACTACTTTGATGCAAGGTTTGGGCTTAGACATTCCGACCTACTTCACGATGGATTACCTTTCTGCCTCGCGTGGTTTTGCAAAAGCGCAACTGCTTTTGAGCGAAGGCATTGCATTGGGGAAACTACCTGAGAATCTAAAGGCGGCGGTTCAGGCATGGAATTCTGCCCCACAAATGGGTAGTTTTCGTATGATAGCGGACTTGCCTGCCCTCTTGATAACGCTTTTGATAACCAGTTTGGTTTATATCGGCATCAAAGAAACGCGCAATGCAGGCAATGCGATGGTATTATTAAAAATCATTGTGGTTATCATGGTCATTATTGTGGGTGCGTTTTATGTTACACCTGACAACTGGAGTCCTTTCGCGCCGAATGGTGTAACGGGTGTATTAAAAGGCGTTTCGGCTGTGTTTTTTGCCTATATTGGTTTTGATGCTATCTCTACTACTGCCGAAGAATGTAAAAATCCGCAGCGCGATTTGCCGCGTGCTATGATGTATTCGTTGGGTATTTGTACAGTACTTTATACTATTTTAGCTTTAGTACTTACGGGTATGGTAAGTTATACAGAACTGGAAGTAGGCGATCCATTGGCATACGTATTTGAAAAACTGCACATTAACTTTATGGCAGGTATTATTTCTTTGAGTGCTGTGATTGCTATGGCGAGTGTGTTTTTGGTATTTCAGTTGGGGCAGCCTCGTATTTTGATGACTATGAGTCGTGATGGCTTGTTGCCAAAAGCCTTCGCGCGTGTTCACCCAAAATTTAAAACGCCTTCTTTCGCTACTGTTTTTACAGGTTTTATGGTTGCGATTCCTGCCCTTTTTATGAACCTTACTGAAGTTACTGATTTGACAAGTATTGGGACTTTGTTTGCCTTTGCGGTGGTTTCGGCAGGCGTATTGCGTCTTGAGAATGTTCCAGAGCAACAAGGCGTTTCGCGTTTCCGTGTGCCATATTACAATAGTCAATGGATTATTCCTATTGGATTGATTGTATTGCATATACTTTTGTGGCAATATAACCATGCAGATGCGTTGGACTTTTACACATTCTCTAATAAAAACAACCTTGAACTGCGTGAAAAGGGATTGGCAAAAAACCTAGAAGCCTTGCCTACCCTGAAGGAAAATAAACGCGCCAAAAGCCAAATAGCCCTCACGAATGAGAAAAATGCTATAGTTGAAGCAGGCAAACTCAGCACATGGGATATCACATTGCCTCGCCTACCTATGTGGGGGTTTTTGATTGGTTGTATTCTAATGGCGTATTTGTGTTTCAAGCATCGGTTATCGTTGATACCTGTGATGGGCATATTAACCAATTTTTACCTTATGACGCAGCTCGGCATTCAAAACTGGATGTGGTTCGGTATTTGGATGGCAATAGGACTTGTTATTTATTTCAGTTATGGCTACAGGTATAGTAAATTAGCTAATCCAAAGTAGCAAGCGTCAAAAGAAAAACGGTGCATTTCAAAACCTTTTCTAAGACCCTACCCTGCCCTCTCCAATTTGGAGAGGGGTGGAACGATTTTGAAATGCACCCAATAAAAAACATAGCCCAAAACAACAAGATCTGTCATTTCCCAGCACAGATTTGAAAATTCGTATTTATTGAAATTTATTAAATTGGGCGCGTTATATTTTGAAAGTCAAGAGGTTAGGGTGCAAGCTAGTTTTGTCCCCACCTTGTAAAAGGCATTTAGAGGCGGTTTATGCGTAAATAAGGCGTATTGAGATTGGCAACATGTGTAAAAATCCTTGCCTGCATTGAAAATTTGCAAGTTTATAAGAAACCCGACTTGTTTACCCGCTTAAATGCCTCTACAACGCTCCTAAAAGGGAGCAAAACTAGATCGCCCCCATTGAAACACTCGTTTTTCAGCTTAATTTTTAATAAATGCTTCTTTTGAAAAACACGCTGGGAAATGTCGGTAAGATAATCCACGTTGCTGCGTGGTTCAACGCAAAATTTGTCAGAGTACCAAAATTATTTCAAAAAAACATACTTTATAACAAAGGTAAGCGTTGTTTTTTATAATGCTAAATTACATTTTTGTATGAAACAAATCATGCTTTTTCTTGCCATTGCCGCGCTTAGTGCGTGTAGCAAACGCGCACAATGCCCTGCTTATATGGACATGAGCAAAGGCACCATCAGTGTGCAGGACACAAAAAAACTATCACCCGGAGAAATTCAAGCGCAAAGTAAAAAGTTGCTCGACTCACAAGACAGCTATATAGCTGTAGTACGCGACTCAAAAACAGGGTTGATAAAAAGTAAAAAACGTGTGAAAAAAGGTAAAAATAATACCAATAACCACAAAGGCTTGCGCAATGACCCTCGTAGCTTGCAAGGTATAAAATAATCAAAACAAATACTTTCCCTCTATCTTCACATGAACAGTATAACCAACTTATACGTTATTTTTTGCCTCGCACTTTGTTTTAACATGCTTGGCATCACTTCCCTCTGTGCGCAAGGACAAGACGAAAAAAGTGTAGAAAAGCAAAAACGTATCCGACAACGACAAGCTGGACTTGGTAAAAGCAAAGGGAACGTAGTATATGGGCAAAATGACAAAAACCTGAAACATAAGGCAGACGATAAAGTTAGATTTTCGGGTGCTACGCCATACGTGGACAAGCGAAAATTTCACGCTTCCACAGATAATAAACGCGCCAAACATGAAGGGAACGTATCCCTAAACGACTTGCGCAAAAAAGACAATAACCAATATGTCATCCGGACGGGAAGCGCAGAATATACAGGAAGCGACAATTATGTAAACATAAAAAAGAAATATAAAAAAGCTAACCAACAAATAGGAGGCTACGATGGAGGAGTTTCGTTGCGCAAAGTTAATAAACAAAAAGGCGCAATGGATAACAAAGATTATGAAATGAGCAACGACAGAGGCAACGAACGATATGTAAATGTACGCCAATCATACGAAGAAAAGAATAAGCCTGTAACATCATACGAAGGCAATGTATCCAATCGCAAACTTAACAAACACAAAGGCGAGATGGACGACAAGGACTACGTAATGAGCAATTACAGAGGCAGCTACCGATATGTCAATGTCCGCGAAGAATACAAGTCAAAAGATAAAAAATTCTCCTCTTATTCGGGAGATGTTTCAATACGAAAGCTGAACAAACACAAACGAAATATGGACAATAAAGACTACGCTATGTCGAACCATTCAGGCAATGTAGTATATCTAAATATTGACAAACTGCGAGAAAGAAAAGACAACCGACAAGCTAAATTCACAGGGAAAATGAAGATACGCCTCATCAAACACCCTTACAACGAAATAAACCACAGGCGAAGCAGTATAGCCAATAAATCTACAGACGCTAAATACAATACCAAAAAACTATTCGCAAGGCGCGTAGCCAAATCCGAACTTGCCAATTATCAAAAAGAGAAAATCAGAAAACCGCATTACTCACGCAACGAAACCGAAATGTGGCAAGGCGGAACAATAGCCAAACGCGAAGCTGACGGTAAAGTAACCACCACTAAAATACGCCCCAATGCACGCGATGACCAACGAAAAGAACTGCTGCAAAAAAGTAAAGCAGAACGAAGAGAAGCACGCAAAAAAGGTCCGAAAGAAGAACGAACAGGCGAAGGTATCCAAAACCCGCCACCCAAAGAAGAAAATAAAGAATAGAGAATGGAGAGTGGAGAGTGGTACTCTGACAAATTTTGTGTTGAACCAGATATGGACATAGAAAACATAGCCTGAAACCTTACGCTCCATATTTCCATATCTGATTCACAGCTTACTCCACTAAAATTGTCGGAGCGCAGAAAGTCTAACAACAAAAATGCGCTTTGTAATTATTACAAAGCGCATTTTTGTTGAAAAGTATGGTTATATTGCCCCATCTAAGCGTTTGTCTTTGGAGGAGCAAAGTTCAAATAAACCACAGGAAGCACATTTTGGCTTACGCGCTACACACGTATAACGCCCATGCAAGATAAGCCAATGATGGGCTTTAGGAACTTGCTCAAGAGGAATATATTGCATCAAAGTACGCTCTACTTCAAGCGGCGTCCTTGCCTCCTCTGCTACCAAACCTAAACGCTTTGCCACTCTAAATACGTGTGTATCTACCGCCATCGTAGGTTGGTTATATACTACAGAGGCTATCACGTTTGCTGTTTTGCGTCCAACACCTTGCAATTTTTGTAATTTTTCTACTGTGTCGGGTACTTCTCCATCAAATTCATCTATCAATGTCTTAGCCATACTCAACAAATGTCTGGTCTTGTTGTTGGGATAAGAGATGCTTTTAATATAAGGAAATAAGACATCAAAAGTAGCCGCCGCAAGCTCTACAGGCGTAGGGAAATCGTTAAATAGAGCAGGCGTGATGCTATTCACACGCTTATCTGTGCATTGCGCACTCAATATAACGGACACCAATAACTCAAAAGGATTGTTGTATACAAGTTCTGTTTCGGCTGTGGGCATAGCCTCTGCGAAGTATTGCAAAACCTGGTTGTAATGTACTGTTTTATCCATGTTTTTTTGTTTCTATTTTGAAAAATCGTAGTGGCAGATGCAAAGATATAAAAATAACCCATTTGGTACCCAAATAGATTGAAAACATATTTTTTTAAGAACCAAAAAGCATATAATTTTGTGGAAAATATAAGATGAGAATATACCACAGCCTTTCAGAATTTTCAGCACTCGATAATGCGATAGTAACCACAGGCACGTTTGACGGCGTACATGTGGGGCATCAACGGATTTTAGCACGCCTTGTAGAACTTGCCGAGGCGCGAAACGGTCAAACTGTTCTGATAACGTTTTTTCCCCATCCACGCCTCGTTTTAAATAAACAAAATAATATAGACTTTAAGTTATTGAATACACTTGACGAGAAAGCGCAGTTATTGGAGCAGGCAGGTATTCAGCATTTTATTGTTTTACCCTTTACCACCGAATTTTCACAAATGAGTGCTATAGATTATGCTACTCAAGTATATCAAAAAGCTATCGGCACACGTTTTTTAGTAATCGGATACGACCATAGGTTTGGGCAGGCAAGGAGCGGGAATATTGACTTTTTACGAGAAAATGGCACGCTTTTGGGTTTTGATGTAGAGGAGATTTCACGCCAAGACATAGACGCAGTGGGGGTTAGTTCTACCAAAATCCGTCAAGCATTGCTTGAAGGAAATATACACCTTGCCAACCAATATCTTGGCTATGCTTATACTTTGAGTGGGCAAGTAGTGAAAGGAGACCAACTCGGTAGAACACTTGGCTACCCTACAGCCAATCTGCATATCGCGGAAGATTATAAACTTATACCTGCGAATGGTATTTATGCCACAGAAATTATTTTGAACAATTTTGCCTACAAAGGTGTTTTATATATAGGAACGCGCCCTACACTTGCAGGCGGACTTGAAAGAAGAATTGAAGCACATATTTTTGATTTTAAAGAAGATATTTATGAAAAACACCTAACTTTGAGGCTGATAGACAAAGTACGCGACGACGCGCAATTCCCAGACCTTGATTCCCTAAAAATACAAATGCTAAAAGACGAAATGCAGGCAAGGTATGTCCTGTCCTCTTGTGGGTAACTGATGGTAACACTTATTAGAAGACTTCTTGCGAAAGTCCGCTGCCCTCTCTCCAAATTGGAGAGCGGTGTATGGAATGATTTTGAAATGCACTCTTTTTAAACAGATACTATCAACCATAAAAGCTACCAAAAAATATTTACATGTACTTTTCTGCTTTACAAATACACCCTTAACAAACGAAACAAGCCGCTATGCGTAATCTTCTTGTATATTTTTTCATAGCCGTTTTCTTGCCTATTTATGGATATGGGCAGGCAAGTCTTGTTATAGATTTGAAAGCGCCAAACTTAAAAAAACAACTCGCAGGCAAGATAACTTACTTCGAGGATAAGTCTGGCAAAATGCCATCGGAGAAGGTCTTTGCAAATTTTGACAAGCAGAAGGTAACCTTACCTACCGCCCAAGCCAATTTTCGTCAAAGCCCTTCCGCTTTTTGGTTTCGTTTTGACATAAAGCATGCCCAATGGAAAACGGAAAACTGGTTAGCTGAAATTCCTTACCCTTCTTTAGACTATGTAGATTTTTATTATAAAGATGAGAAAGGAGATTGGAAAATAGAAAAAAGTGGCGATAGGATACTCTTTTATGAACGCAGCATTCATACTAAAATCAATGCTTTCAAACTCGTTTTTCATAATGACAGTATCCATACATTTTATATACGGGTACGGACAGGAGGAGTTTTACAAATACCATTCAACTTTCAAGAAATTAACACTTTTTTTTTAGATAATGCCAATGAAGAAGCCCTCTTAGGCACATTCTATGGTATGATGCTCGCCTTATCATTGTACAATCTATTTTTATTTTTTGTCTTATACGATAAAGCATACATTTGGTATGCCTTGTATATGATTTTGGCAGTATTATTTACAGGAAGCATGATAGGGCACACGTTTCAGTATTTATTTCCTTATACGCCCTACATGATAGAACCATGTTTGATTATTTCAGGGAATGCTATGTGCATTAGTGTAATAATTTTTATTCAAACATTTTTAAATACAAAAGAGAAAATTAAAAAAGTAAACCTCATAATTAATATTTTAAAAATCATTGCAATCCTAAACATTTTTATTTATATTTTGTTCGGATATACTACATCAGTTCAAATATTGCTCATCTTGGCTCCTGCTACAACATTCAGTATTCTTATCACCTCTATTTATGCCTCTTATAAAAAATTGCCTGCGGCTAATATTCTTGCTTTCGCTTTTGTAAGCATGGTATTCGGCACGGTTGTATATTCACTGATGCAACTTAACTACCTGCCCCACAATCTTTTTGTCGTGCATGCTGTTCGATTAGGGTTTGGCATACAAGGGCTTGTATTTTCACTTGCGCTTGCGGATCGCTACAAACAACTTAAAAAACAAATCTTAGACCAAGAACGCGAAGCCAACGAAACCCTCGAAGGAAAAGTACAAAATAGAACCGAACAACTCAGGCATTTGCACCAAGAACTGATTACACAAAACGAAGAACTCCAACAAACACAAGAGGAAATACTCGCACAACGCGACGCCATAGAATACAAAAACAGAGAGCTTGGCAATCAAAATGCGCAAATCCAAAACAGTATCCGCGCCGCGAAAGCAATTCAAAAAGCTATTGTGCCTTATCAGCAAAAACGCGATGACCTATTGCGCGATTATTTTGTAATTTATAGACCACGTGATGTAGTTTCAGGTGATTTTTATTGGTTAAATAAAGTAGGCGACAGCATATTTTTAGCCGTTGTTGATTGTACAGGGCATGGCGTACCGGGTGCTTTCATGACCTTAATAACCAACAATTTGTTGGACAAAATAGTACGTGTGTGGGATATATACAGCCCCGCTGAAATTTTGAACAGATTGCATGAAGATATAGAAGTTGTATTGCGTCAAAAAGAAACAGAGAATAATTATGGCATGGATATGTGCGTATTGGTTTCTACGCCTCAACCAAATGATACTTTTAACATAACTTTTGCAGGAGCAAAACAAAGTCTGTATTACATACCACATACAGAAGATAAAATAAAAATTTTGTACGGAAAACGAAAATCCATAGGCGGTTTTCAAAGAAGTGATATCGTATTCGCAAATGAAGAAGTGATTTTAGAAAAAGGTAGCCAAATATATCTTTCAAGTGATGGTTACCTAGACCAAAATGACGTAAAACGAAAGAAAATAGGCGAGAAACAATTTATCGACTTTGTAAATAGTATGCACACAGAAGAGATGCCTATCCAAAAACAAAAACTTATTCAATACCTATACAATCACATGCAAGATACCATACAACGTGATGATATATTGGTAATCGGTGTAAAACTATGATACAAGTAACCATTGATAAAAACTCAGGCTATTGCTTTGGTGTAGAGTACGCCATACAAATGGCAGAAGACGAGCTAAGTGATTCAAAATCACTGTATTGTCTTGGCGATATCGTGCATAATGACATGGAAGTACAACGCCTCCACGAGAAAGGATTGCAAATAATCGACCACGAAGACCTAAAAAAACTACGCGATTGTAAAGTCCTCATTCGCGCCCACGGCGAGCCTCCAGAAACCTATCAACTCGCGCTCAAGAATAACATTGAGTTGATTGATGCCTCTTGCCCTGTAGTACTCAAATTGCAAAATAGAGTGAAAAATGCGTATGACCACGCCGTAGCAAAAAACGGACAAATTGTTATCTATGGCAAGGAAGGGCATGCAGAAGTGCTGGGACTCGCAGGGCAAACCAACCAAAACGCTATCATTATTTCAGGCAAGGAAGACTTGGATAAAATAGACTTCACACGCCCTGTAACGCTCTTTAGCCAGACAACCAAAAGCACAGAAGGCTTTTATAAAATGAAAGGGCTTATCGAAGCAGAATTACAAGAAACAAATAATACTATACCACTCGATGCCAATGATAGTATATGCAGGCAAGTTTCCAATCGCGAACCGCAACTTGAACAATTCTCGCAACAGCATGAGGTAATACTTTTCGTAAGCGGCAAAAAAAGCTCTAATGGAAAAGCTCTTTATACTGTTTGCCAAAAATTCAACGCTAAAAGCTATTTTATATCCAATGAAGAAGAAATAGAAATGGAATGGCTCGAAGGTATAAAAACTGTAGGGATTTGTGGTGCTACATCAACTCCTATGTGGCTCATGGAAAAAGTGCGCGATTTTGTTTCCGATATTGCCTCCTTGCCTACAAGACAAGATTAACAAATAATAATTTTCTACTAAAAACTGAATATAAGGTACATTATATTCAGTTTTCTTATAGTTATTTGGTGCTCCGACAATTTTAGTGGAGCAAGGTATAAACCACATAGCAAGATATGGCACACAGTGTTTCGGGCTATGTTCTCTATGTTTCTATGTGGTTCAACACAAAATTTGTCAGCGCACCAGTTTTTTTGAGTTATCCCTGCGCTTTATCGCGTGATAAAATAAAATAAACGGGTATTCCTAATATCACTATGCCAAGCCCTGTCCACGTGTATTCGGGTTTGTAGATAAGCAAAATAGTACAAATCAAGGTTACACACAGCACATACAAGGCAGGCAAGATAGGATAACCAAACGCTTTGTAAGGGCGTGGTAAGTTGGGTTGTTTGATACGCAATACGAATATGCCACCAATGGTAAGGATATAGAACAGCAAAACGGCAAACATCACATAATCCAACAAGTTGTTGTAACTACCTGAAAGACAAAGGACAGAAGCCCAAACCGCCTGCGCTATCAACCCTGCAGCCGGTACGCCTTTGCTGTTCAAGTTCCCCATAGCTTTAAAAAATAAACCGTCTTTCCCCATCGCATAATAAACCCTTGAACCCGAAAGAATGCAGCCATTGTTGCACCCAAAAGTAGAAATCATTATCAAAACTGCCATAATCGAAGCCGCCACGCCGCCACCTATTTGGACAGCCACCGCCGTTGCGACTCTGCTACTTTCTGCGAATTGTAAGCCCTTGCCTACCACTGTTTGTGCATCAGGACTACCCACAAGCGGTAATGTCCAAACATACACCAAATTTGCCAATAAATACAAAACTGTAACCAAACCTGTGCCTATAGCCAAACTAAGCGGAAGTGTGCGCTTAGGGTTCACGACTTCATCACCTGCAAACGTAATATTATTCCACGCATCACTCGAGAAAAGCGAACCCACCATAGCCGTTCCAATAAGCGCAACCATACCCCAGGTCGTAAAACTTGTAATATGACTTACCTGCCCATTGATTACTTCCGTTTTAGAAAGCTGCCACATATTAGAAAAATTGGCTTGGATTACTTCAGCATTGCTTCCCCAAATCAAGCCTATAAAAATAAGCCCCAACAGCGCAATAATCTTAGTGCTACCAAATAAATTTTGGATAAATTTACCATTCTTCACCCCCTGCATGTTCATGTAGGTAAGCAGCCATATACTCGCTATAGCAAGCAACTGTACAGTAGAAACAGGCACACCTATATCAAAAAGCGGTTTTTCATTGAAAAAAGGTACAAGCACACCCGTAAATTTGGCGAAAGCTACACCTACCGCCGCGATAGTGCCTGTTTGAATAACCAAGAACAATGTCCAACCATACAAAAAGGCTATCAAGGGGCTATAGGCTTCACGCAAAAATACATATTGCCCACCTGATTTAGGGTACATAGCCGCGAGTTCACCATAGCTCAATGCACCCACTATAGTAATGAAGCCCGTAATCCCCCAAACAAGTAATAAATAGCCTGTACTTCCTACTTGTTGTGCGATACCCGCACTCACCATAAAGATCCCAGAGCCTATCATAGTCCCTGCAACAAGCATCACAGCATCAAAAAGGCGTATTTCTTTGCGAAAAGCGGTAGCATTATTCTCACTCATATAAAAGATAGTTTTTGCAAATATAGCCTATAATTTTGATTTGCGAATACACTTTATTTGGGCTAATATTGCACATTATAAAAAAGCTATGCACAAAAAAATATTCCTGCTATTATTGTTTTTTAGCAACCTCGCTTCTGCTTTTGCTCAAGTGGGTGGGCAGGCAAGTTTCTCCTTCCTGCGTTTTCCTGCTGATGCACGCACAGTCGGTGTAGGTGGTGTGAACGTTTCATTACAACAAAAAGACATCAATCGGTTTAGTAATAACCCTGCTTTATTGAATGACAGCGTGCAAGCATGGGCAAGCATGGGCTACATGCGTTGGCAAGCAGGTATAGATATTTTTCAACTTGCCTACGCGCCACGATTGCCCAAAGTCGGCTTAATAGGCATAGGTTTACAAATAATGAACTATGGAAAAATGCCATTAACACTCCCAAATGGCATACAACAAGGCACATTTAACGCCAATGATTTTGCTTTTGGTATCACAAAAAGTTTTACGAAAAGGCATTTTAGTTATGGCGCTACCCTGAAATTGATAGGCTCAAGTATCGCCAACCATAACGCGACAGGCTTGGCACTCGACATAGGCGGCACATTCCAACACCCCAAAAAAGATTGGCTAATAGCCCTGAGCATTAAAAATGCGGGATTTACAGTCAATAACTATACAAGCACACGCCTAAAACTGCCTTTTGATATATTGCTTGGCACATCATTCAAACCACGCTATATGCCTATGCGTTTTTCAGTAACGCTTCAGCATTTATATAGATGGGATATTGTGTATCTTGACCCTGCCTCCTCCAATCAGATAGACGCGAACGGCAATCCTATTCCATTGCAAAAAAAGGCAGGCGATAAGCTACTACGGCATCTTGTATTGGGTAGCGAGTTTATTTTGAGCCAAAACTTTCAACTACTTTTGGGTTACAATCACTTACATGCCCGCGAAATGCGCTTGGCCGACGTGGGTGGTTTGCGTGGCTTCTCGTTCGGTTTTCGTTGGAAAACTGCCAAATGGCAATTTAGTTTTGCACGTGGTTTATATGCAATCAATGCTGGGCGCAATGTCCTTACCTTGAGCGGAAACTTAAGCAAAATATTGAAAAAATAGCCGTGCTTTCTAATAATTTTATTTAAAAAATCATATAAAAAATTAGATAAGTACTATTTTAACAATTTAAAAAAAACGAAATTAGGTTATTTATTATACAATAACTACCTTTGCAAACGAATGAAAGATTGAGCGGCAAGCGGTGAATAATTCAACCCTCAACAATTCAACCTTAACCCTAAAAAAACATGAAAATATACACCAAAACAGGAGATACAGGACAAACAGGTTTGATAGGCGGTACACGTGTGTCAAAAGCTGACTTGCGTATAGAGGCTTATGGCACCGTAGATGAACTAAATTCCTATATAGGATTGGTGCGCGACCAAGCGGTAAACCAGAAACGCCAAGCCATTTTATTAGAAATTCAAGATAGGCTTTTTACTATCGGCTCTGCCCTTGCAGCTGACCCCGAAAAGTCAAAAATGAAAATTCCCGACCTGAAGTTAACAGATATAACACTTTTGGAAGAAGCAATAGACACTATGACAAGCGCCTTGCCTGAATTGCGTAATTTTATTTTACCCGGCGGGCATCAGTCTATTTCTTTTACACATGTGGCGCGTTGCGTATGTAGGCGTGCAGAAAGGTTGAGCATCGCGTTGCAAGAACGTGAATTTGTGGCGGATTTGGTAGGCAAGTACCTCAATCGTTTATCCGATTATTTATTCACTTTGTGCAGGGCTATGCACCAAGATTTGCAAATAGAAGAAACGCCTTGGAAGGCAAGAATGTAAACTATGAAATATATTATTTTAGATTTAGAAGCGACTTGCTGGGAAGATAAAGCACACGAACCCAACGAAATCATCGAGATTGGGGCTGTCTGTGTGAACGAAGCGCAGGAAATTATAGGCGAGTTTGGCTTATTCATAAAGCCAAGTATCCATACTATATTGTCTGACTTTTGTACGGAGCTTACTACTATCACGCAAGATATGATACAAAACGCGCCGACCTTTCCTACCGCGCTCGCTAAGTTCCAAGCATGGATACAAAGTTTTGAAGACGAGTATTGGTTGTGTTCATGGGGGTTTTATGACCGCTCTCAACTAAAAAAAGAGTGCGAATCACACCAACTGGATGCGAAATGGCTCAAAAAACATATCAGCCTAAAACACCAACATGGCGATATGATAGGCGAGAAAAAAGGCATTGGCATGTCTACCGCATTGCAACAAGAAAACATTGCCTTAGAGGGAACACACCACAGAGGCTTAGATGACGCAAAGAACATCACCAAAATCTTCTTGAAGTATTTTGATAAATGGCACTTTAAAGCATAATTCTTTTTAATCAATCCTTTAATTCTACTACAAATATGATAGCAACCTTAGATATACCCATTCAACGTGTAGACAAATCGCGCCTACAGGAAGTAGATTTTCAAAACTTAGGTTTTGGGCAAGTGTTTTCTGACCACATGTTAGTAGTAGATTATGCGAATGGCGAGTGGCAAGAGCCGTCCATAATACCGTATGGCAAAATGGAATTCAGCCCCTCATTGATAGCCCTACACTATGGGCAAGCCATTTTTGAAGGTTTGAAAGCCTATTACACACCTGACGGCAAGATACAAATTTTTCGCCCTTGGGAAAACGCCAAACGTTTGAGCGAATCGGCTATCCGCATGTGTATGCCTACCGTTCCCGAAGAGCTTTTTATGCAAGGGCTGACACGCTTGTTGCAACTTGACCACGCGTGGGTGCCAAAACAAGACGGTGCGACCTTATACATACGCCCACACTTATTCGCTACTGACGAAACGGTAGGCATGCGCCCGTCAGACACCTATAAGTTTATTATCTTTACTGCACCCGTAGGAGCTTATTACAGTACGCCTGTGCGCGTGAAAATCGAAACGCATTTTGTACGTGCAGTAGAAGGCGGAATAGGCCGCGCCAAAGCCGCTGCTAATTATGCCGCATCTTTGTATCCTTTCAAAATAGCAAAAGAAGAAGGGTATGACCAAATTATATGGACAGACGGCAAAGAGCATAAGTACATCGAGGAATCTGGTACAATGAACCTCATGTTTACCATCAATGGCAAAATCATCACGGCGGAGTTAGGCGACTCTATCTTAGATGGCATTACACGCAAAAGCATTTTAACGCTGGCGCGTCACTGGGGCTATGAAGTAGAAGAGCGCAAAGTTTCTGTAGCTGAGATAGTAGAAGCCCTCGAAAACGGCACACTTCAAGAAGCCTTTGGCGTGGGTACGGCGGCTACTGTCGCTCCTATCTGTGCTATTGGTTACGAAGGCAAGGATTATGAACTTGCTCCCTTGCAAGAAACTGGTTTTGCACTTCGTGTCAAAAAATATTTGATTGACCTTTGCAAAGGAAAAGAAGCCGATACGTTTGAATGGATATATAAACTCCCTGAAGCATAACGTAGGCAAGTGCTTGAAAAGTAGATTGCGACAAAAACAAAAACAGGCAACTCTTTTAAGAGTTGCCTGTTCTTTTGTATATTTATGCAAAAAACTTAGTAAATTTTGTAACGCAAGTCTTCTACTTTTCTATATTTTTTTACAGCTTCTTGAACAAAGAAACTTGCCGCGCCTGCTTTGCTTTGTTTCAATGTGTTTTTATATTGTGTATAATCAGCTACAGGAGGTGCGGGAGCGGTTTTTACCATTTCCACGATAAATATACCTGAATCATCTACAATAAGCCCGCTACGTGCGCCTGCTTTCAAACCCATTGCCTTGCCTACAGTTATAGGATTAAATCCGAAGCTTTGCAAATCGTTTTTGTTAAGTGTTACTTCTTTAGCTTCTCCTGTGAGGGCTTCTTTGCCGTATTTTTTGGCTATGTCGTCCATTGTTTTCGCTTTCAGGTCGAGTTTGGCAGTGATAGCTTTAGTTTTAATTTGTTTCAGTATTTCGTTTTTCAACTCTTCGCGGAAAGCATCGAGTGTAACCTCATTTTTTTCAGTTTTTGCGCTAACAGCCGCTATGATGTATATGTTTTGGTCTTTGAACTCTATAGGCTCCGACAAATCACCTACGTTGGCTTCGCCAAATGCCCAACGAATAGCCTCACGTGCATTTTGAATAGCATTTAAGGTTGTAGATTGAGGTTGCAATTTTTCTGCTTTTTGGAGTACATACTTGGTGTTTTTCTTTACAAAAGCACGCAGTTCAGTCAATGACTTATTTTTCTCTTTGATGCTACGCACTTCAGCAAGTACACGCTCCATAGCCTCATCACTTGGTTCAAGATTGCGGCTTACAGTCGCTATTTTGTACTGGATATTGGTTTTGGCGTGGGTTACTTTAAGTATATGATAACCAAAATCGGTAACCACTAAATTGTTTATCAAGCCTTCGCCTGCATTGAATACAGCATCTTCAAAAGGTTTTACCATGTTTCCTTTTCCAAACCAGCCGAGGTCGCCCCCGTTAGGTGCAGTTGCATCTGTGCCGTATTTTTTAGCCATTTCTTCAAAGTTCTCGCCTGCCTTGATTTTTGCAAGGATTTCTTCTCCTTCTTTTCTCGCTTTTGCTTTAGTTTCTTCATTGGCTGATTTATCAGCTTTAAAAAGAATGTGCGAAGCACGTGCTAAATAATTGGTGGAGTCTTTTTTGGTATCCGATACTTTGATAACTTTATAGGTTTTTCCATCAAGGATAGGTCCATAAACAGCTCCTTTGACTAAAGACGGGTATTTTCTAAACAATTCTGCGGGAAGTTCTTTAGGCGACTTGAATTTATATTCTTCAGGTATATCGCTTTTAGATTTTGCGAAAGTCGAGTCATCTTGTGATTTTCCAAATTCTTTTGCCAATTCGCGCAATTCAGTAGTAAATTTAACGCTATCATCTTTGGACGGCTTGATGTCTATAGCTATATATTCAAGGCTACGGCTTTCTTGTGCTTTGAACTTGTTAGGGTTCTTGTTCAAATAGTCTTGCATGTCTGCGTCTTTCACTTGTTTTACTATAGTAGAGTCAGATATACTAGTGAACGGGATATGCACATATTTCACTTCTGCTTTTGCGTTTTGCGCTTGGTGTTCGCGTTCAGCTTCGGCTTTGGTTACATAGGTCGAGATGCGCATCAGGTTTTCGTATTTAGTACGCATACGTTCTTTGCGCAGACCTTTTTCATAGTTTGCCCAAACGTATTGTTCTTGCATACTTTTAGAAGCCTGTTTGAGCCTTTCTATGACCCTATTTTTATCAAATTGTTTTGTTTTTTCGTCAGTAAAGGCTTGGCGAATTTGTGGGTGTATAAAAATAGAGTCGCCTTGAATCATTTCTACAATTTCACGATTGGTAACGTCTATACCTAAATATTGACATTCGGGAAGGAATATTTTGTCAAACAGCATGGCGTTCCATACGATTTCGCGCCCTTGTGTTTCGGGGGTTTGTGTACCTGCGGTTTCATTTTTGACCGCTTTTTCAAAATCTTGTGCGGATATCCATTCACCTGCCATCGTACCCGCGTATTGCCTGCTTGTGCCTAAAGCATTAAAGATTCCGCCCTGCCCCAATAAATCAGAAAGAACAAAGGCAAAAACAGAAAAAGCTATAAAGCCTATAGCGATTGCTGAGTATCTGCGTATTTTACTAATAACTGCCATATTTCGTGGTTTTTCAAAAAGAGTTGCAAATATAGGCAACTCTTACAAAACTTTCCAAATTTATTGCAAATAAAATTAAAAAAACTGCTTTTTTATTGAACTTCTGGTGCTTTGATAATTTTGGTGAAGTACGCTATGAACCGGATATGGAAATAGGGGACATAGCCCGAAACCCTATGTTTTCTGTGTCCATATCTGGTCCAACACAAAATTTGTCAGAGTACCAAACTTCTCACAAAAGTCCTTCTCGCTCTCTCTAAAAAAACGCTTTCGCAAGAAGGCTATTTCTTCTTGTTTCGCTCTTCGCGTTTTTGCCTTGCTTTCAAAATGTCATTCGAGGATCCTCTTGGAATAGCATTGATGAGGCGGCGCGTATAGGCGGTTTCTTGTTTCTCGTATATTTCGTTGGCATAATCTATCTCCTCTATCTTGCCACGATTCATAACCACGATACGGTCAGCCATAAACTTCACAACCGAAAGGTCGTGCGAAATGAATATATAGGTTAGTTTAAACTCCTCTTTCAAATCGTTCAGCAAATTCAGTACTTGCGCTTGTATGGATACATCGAGGGCAGAAACAGACTCATCAGCTATGATAAGTTTAGGTTTTACGGCTAATGTTCTTGCGATACATATTCGTTGGCGTTGCCCACCCGAAAACTCATGCGGATAGCGGTAAAAATGGTCTGCGTCCATGTTTACTTTTTCCAATAATTCTACCGCCCAATCTTTGCATTTTTGGTAGGTAGGCAAGATTTTGTGTATAAGCATTGGCTCAATAATCGCCTGCCCGATACTCATACGCGGATTGAGGGCTGAATACGGGTCTTGAAAAATGATTTGCATATCGCGCCTCATCTCACGCATTTGTTTTTTGGGAAGTTTGTTGATATGTTTGCCATTGAACCATATTTCGCCTCCTGTTGGCTCTATCAAGCGCAAAATAGTACGCCCAAGCGTAGTTTTGCCACAGCCCGACTCGCCTACCAAACCAACCGTTTCGCCTTTATAAACATCAAAGCTCACGTCATCTACTGCATTCACATAATCAACAGTGCGCCTGAATAAGCCTTGTTTTATAGGAAAGTAAGTTTTAAGGTTCTTAATACTCAGAATAGGTTTTTGTTTGGCAAGCTCTTCGTTGTGTTCTTGTATTTCCTCCTCGCTTATGAAGTTAAACATGATGGTTTCGCCCAAAGACTGCCTTTTCTTTTCCGTTATTATGCCGTTTTCATCTACTTCCATGAACTCGCTAACGGTAGGCAAGGTGCGCATTTTGATGTCTAAGCGTGGACGGCAGGCAAGTAATCCTTTCGTATAAGGGTGTATCGGATTATCAAAAACATCTAATACGTCTCCTTTTTCTACTACGCTTCCTTTATACATCACCATCACGTTTTCGGCTATTTCGGCTACTACACCCAAATCATGCGTAATAAAAATAATAGCCGTGTCCAATTCCAGTCGCAAATTTTCTAACACTTCCAATATTGCCCGTTGCACAGTAACATCGAGGGCAGTAGTTGGCTCATCAGCAATGATAAGGCTCGGCTGGCAGGCAAGTGCCATAGCTATCATCACACGCTGTTTTTGCCCTCCCGAAAGCTCATGCGGGTAGGCAGTCATTTTGCGAATGGGGTCAGGCAGTTTTACCTTTTTGAACAGATCGAGTGTCCTTTGTTTGGCCCGCTTATAGCTTATCTTCTCATGGGCTAATATAGCCTCTATCACTTGATTACCGCATGTATAAACGGGATTGAGCGAAGTCATAGGCTCTTGAAAAACCATCGACATCTCCGCGCCTTGCAATTCACGAAGCTGTGAAGCAGTTAGTTTTGTTAAATCAATATGACCAAAGCGTCTGGACTCAAACCATATTTCGCCTTCGACTTGACATATCTTATCCTTTTTCAACAAACCCATAATAGCCAATGCCGTTACAGATTTACCCGAACCCGACTCGCCTACAATGCTGAGTGTTTCTCCTTTTTTAATAACAAGATTCAGGTCTTTTACAGCTACTACTGTGCCGCTTTCGGTCTGAAAAGTAACGGTTAAGTTACGAATATCGAGCAAATATGGTGTTTGTTGTTGCATATTAGCAAATTTAGTGTTATTTTTGAAAAAAAAAAATGCTAATCAAAAATATATGTGGAAAGAAATAGATAATCAACTCAAACGCACCTTCGAATTTAAAGATTTTATAGAAGCTTTTGCGTTCATGACCAAAGTGGCTTTCATAGCCGAAAAAATGAGCCATCACCCTGCTTGGTCCAACGTTTACAACCGCGTGGAGATATCACTCACCACCCATGACGCAGGCAATACAATAACAAGCAAAGACCGTGCATTGGCAGAAGCGATAGACGCACTGTAGCCCATGAGATTGTTGTATCAAGGAGCAGGCGGCACTATCCTCGCCTTAGTCAATGATGCTGATGAATATTATATCGTACAAATGGTAGGCAAGGTAGGCAAGAAAAACTACCAAGCCGCCCTGCGTACCGTCATCAAAAACCTTGCAGAAAACGACTATCCGCACTTTCTCCTAAACGCAAAAGACCTGCAAAGCCAACCCGACCTTGCAGGCTATTGGTTTTGGGCGCATTTCGTGCCGCGCTACTACAAAAGGGTAGGCAAGTGCAGAATCGCTATCCTGCGTGAAAAACAAACATTTTGGCATAGACAATTCAGCAAAGTAGGTGGTTTGCTCAAAGCAGGACGCATGAATATCGAAGTGGAGTTTTTTACAGACCTAAACACAGCGCAAGATTGGCTCATAGATGGTATCTTGCCTGCCCAAACCACGCTCAGAAATGCTATACAAAAGAAGCTACCCGCTTTCAAAAACCCTTTCAAAAAAAATAAATCAACGGAAAAAGATGATGATGAGCCAATAAAGAAAAAAAACTTTCTGATACAGGCTTGGGATTGGGTGCGCCATAAATTATCGCTGATTCCCTTTTTTAAAAATGTGAAAGTGAGAGTAAAATTTGACCCTAAAGGACAACTACGCAATGATGCCGACAAATAAAAAAGCACTGCGCCAACAATTCAAAGCACTCCGAAAATCTCTCCCTCCTACCCTACTTTTGTATGATAGCTGGGCGTTGTGCGAAAAACTATTGAACGAAATCGATTGGCAAAAATACCAAACATTGCATGTCTATTTGCCTATGTTACAACGCCACGAACTCGACACTTTTCCACTCATTTACGCGCTTTGGAGAGCCTATCCACAGCTGAAAATTTGCGTCCCACGTATAAATATAGAAACACAAACCCTTGAAAATCTATTGTTTACACAAAATACACAGCTCGCACCGCAAAGTTTTGGGCAATTAGAACCTGTAGAACCTATACTTATCGCGCCACAAGAAATTGATATTGCGATTGTGCCGTTATTGGCGTATGATGTGCGTGGTTATCGCGTGGGTTATGGCAAAGGGCATTATGATAAGTTCTTGCCTACCTGTCATGAAAACGTGTTAAAGTTGGGCATTTCGCAATTCGCACCTATACCTGAAATTACGGATATAGATGGGTTTGATGTGCGATTAGACAAAGTTTTTACACCTTAAAAAACCCCTCACGTGTCGTTATCAGAGCTTAATTATTATGGCAAGCATCGCCAAGCTTGTGTATTTACCATCGATTTTTTGGGAGAGCAGTTGCAGGTATTTTCTCCTGAAGAAGCTACTAAAGCAGGGCTTTTACTTGCCTTGCCTACGCGACTTTTGCCTTCACAAGCTATAGAAACCACGACACCTTTATTTTGGGAAGCCTTGCCTCCCCCTCTCGATCTATACCAAAAAGCATATACAATAGCACACGAAAACTTGATGTTTGGCAATTCGTATTTGTTGAACCTCTCTGCACCTACTGAAATAAGCACTAATCGGACACTCGAACATTTTTTTCATGCAAGTGCAGCCAAATACAAAGTGCTTTGGAAAAATGATTTTGTATGTTTTTCGCCTGAAACCTTCGTGCGAATACAGGGAGGCAAGATTTTTTCACATCCCATGAAAGGCACTATAGATGCCTCTCTGCCCAACGCGGCAACAACTATTTTGCAAGATACGAAAGAACTTGCCGAGCATTATACCATCGTGGATTTGATTCGCAATGACCTCAGCCAAGTCGCTAAACGTGTTCGGGTAGCAAGGTTTCGTTATATAGACACTATTCAAACCCACGCAGGCAAGGCTCTTCTGCAGGTAAGTTCGGAGATAATAGGCGACTTGCCTGCCAACTACCACGCACATTTGGGCGACATATTAGCGCGCCTTTTGCCTGCGGGTTCTATCACAGGCGCGCCAAAACGCAAAACGATAAGCGTTATACAAGAGGCAGAAAGTGTTTTTAGTTACCAAAATGAGCCTTATCAACGCGGCTTTTATACAGGAATCTGCGGATATTTTGATGGGCAAAACTTGGATACGGGTGTTATGATTCGCTTTTTAGAACGTATTGGAGAAAAATTTTATTTTAAAAGTGGCGGCGGCATCACCACCCAAAGCACACTCGAAAATGAATACAGAGAGCTTATCCAAAAAGTACATGTGCCTATAGTTCAAACAAACAATGGTATAAAATTACTGTAATTTCAAAGGCATTTTGGCATCTTATTTTCGACAACAACAATCATGCACAAAGGACTGCACTTTTCTAAACACCAACAGTCGAAAAGTGCAGTAGAGAAACGTGTGTGAAATGAAAAAGGTTCTTACAAAGTTACTGCAGACTTTGCCAAATCCTACGCTTTTGTGTAATGCTAAAGCGACAAGAGATGCTTACGGCATGGCTGATTTGAGTATAGTTCCCGCAATAGTTTTTTAAGAACCGAAGAACCTTGCCTGCACTTTATCTAAGCACCAGCAACGACAAAACATTAACGCTATAAAAGTTTGAAAATCTTTATAGCGTTAATTAGACTTCTTGCAAAAGTCCTTTTGCCTCTCTCCAATATGGTTTTCGTCCTTTTAGGTTACATATTTGGCAACTTGCCTGCTCAAAATGCCAACTTAACGGATGCATTTCGAAACCTTTTCTTAAGACCTCACCCTTGCCCTCTCAGCTATATAGAACGATTTTGAAATACACTCCTGAAAATAAATGATTGATAATTCATTTCATAACACCTTAAAAGGCAGAATGTGTGTGCAATATAAGCTCGCCTGCACTTTTCCAAACAGCAACAACGGCACAAGGTTTTAAGATTAGCACTTTTGCGAGAGTGCTATTTATGTTCCAAACACCAACTTTGAATGCTTGCCTCCACTCCAGCCAATAAGTTGGGGCAGGTTTTTGCAATCGTAATAAAAAGCTCATGGCTGTTTATCACGCCTGTTATTTGTAAGTGTTCTTCAAGGTCAATCTTAAAAGTATCTTTTGCCAGAGGGCTGTAACGCGAAAAGTTTTGGATATCTAAAAAACCCCATTGGCTTAACATATCAATAAAATGACTGTCAATTGTGACGGCAAGCGTATAGCAGTTTTTAATGTAATGCCTACAATTTTTGACCTGAATTATTTGGATAAAAGCACTCATAAAAACGGAATATTAAGGCTTACTTGTATTCACCTCGAACACATCAAAAGCATCGCCCATGGCACGACATTGAATTTGAGTAGAAGTGAAAAGATTATTGCTGCTGTATATTTGCTTGTATTGGGCATCATCAAGCGTTATTTGCTTTTCGGTAAGTTGCGTGTTGTAAATGAGATTCATAATGCCTGCTGTGCCGCCTGTAGCCAAAAAAGATATAGGATAAGAAGATTTGCCAAAATTTTTGGTGTACGCATTTGCCTCATAGCCACTTACTATTTTCACAACTAATTTTTCATTGGGTACAAGCTCAACTAATTCCCAAAAGCCCCAGCCTAAAGCGTTTACGACTGCGATAATGCCATGCACCCAATCTTCTTTGGATTGTAGGGAAGGTTTGATAAGCCCATTCCATTCTGCTGATTGCATAATGCCTCCAAAGGTGTTAAAAGCGCATACGTGCCCTGCTTCAGTAAGTAAGTCGCATGCTGTCGCTGTTCCATGTAGCCCCATTTTCTCCTCGAATAGTCGGAGGAAACGATATGAAATAAGGCAATAATAATTGGCATACATACGTGTAAGCAATACTCCAAAAGCATCAATGAGTCCTGTCTTTTCATGTCCTTCGAGGGGCATGTTGATGAGTGCTTCTCGTATGCCAAGATAATCGACCTTTGAATCTACATGATTTGTATGTTGATAACTTTGAAAAGCGCCTTCTGCGGGGGAAGGTTGATATAGGCTATTTTGCTCATCTTTTACAATCACAAATTCGCTTGTGCTTGCGCCTTGTGCGATACACTGCGTTTGTTTGCCTTCAAAATAACCATTGGGCAAGTCATAAATGGCTTCTAACGCGCCCTTAATGAAACCCAATGTAAAGAACGAAACGCCGTGTTTATCTTTTGAGCGTTCTCCAAATTTTGATTTCCAACCCGCCGCATAATGGTCTGAATTCACAATGACTTTGCCTCCTGATAAAGTGGCGACACTTAAATCCATCATGCCAAAACCACAAAATCTAAAAAAATCTTGTACTGTTTGTTTTCTAAGATCTGCCGCCATTGGGTTGTCTTGAAAGAAAACATGAAATTGGCTGTACACGATTTCTTGTGCAGAGCGTATCAATACAGGATACACATTCAAGTATTCATGCGTATCTTCTATGACAGCTTGCAGGTACGTGTTGTAGTGATGACAATGGAAGATAAGTGGCTCACCTATTGCGGTATAGGAGTGTCGGTCTTTGTGGAATTCCCCACGTAGATTTTTCATATCAAAAGAGTTTAAAGTTTCTGCAGGAAGTGATGATTGATACAAATCTTCCAAAGTTGCGTTGATAAGTTCAACCATGTGTTTGCCCAAAGATATATCATCTTTGATTTGGTGCAAATACAGCCCTGCTTTTTGAAAATGTGGCAGAAGTTTTAGGGTTATTCTTTGCCAAGCGAAAGGGGTGATGTGTGTGTCTATCCACAACTTTATTGTTCCGACTACCATAAAAATAAAGATTAAGAATGTACTTCCTAACGACTACGGAGAAGTATTATAACACATTGATTATTAGCAAGTTAAATATTATTAGCCAAATAAATAAAATTTTGTGTTTGAAAAATTGTGCGCCTGAAATGATGGCTTTTAGATTTTAAAACCAAATTTTATTCTTTTAGAAATCAGAATTTAGACTACAAATTAGGTGGTTTTTTGATATATCCGTAGTTATTGGTACTCCGCAAATCTACATAAAAAAAAAGAAACCTCCAAATATATTTGAAAAAATTGGCTAACAAAATAGATGAACTGATCTAAAACGTGCGACGCTTCTAAAACACTATTATCTTGAAAGTGGCGGGTGTTATGCCGTTGTTGGTATTTTAGAAAAATTAGGTGTAACTTTGTTCTCTACCAGTTCAAGTTTTCTCTCACTGTTGGTGTTTAGAAAAGTGCAGGCAAGGTTTTTATTTCGCACATATTTTGCGTGATTGTTGGCGTAGAAAGGTAGGTAGAGAAGTGTAGGTATGGAACAAAATTACACCCAATTTTTCTAAATACCAATAATGGGTTAAAATACACTCTTGACTGATTGTATCATGTTATTTGTCGAATAATCCGTTACGTTTGCTATGTAATGTTTATCTTTGCAGAGGTATTCAAACAAGGTGTCTTAATTTTAAATTTAATTTGTATGAATTTTTATGTGAAATTAGTTTCCATCGCTGTTTTTTTTCAACTCCTTACTTGCTTTGACTTGGTAGCGCAAAAGGCACTGACTACCAAAACCCAAGAAAGCTTGAGCCTCGCCAAAGAGAGCGAAGCGCGAGGCGACAAACGTCAAGCAACCTACTACCTGAATGAAGCCGCTAATGCAGAATGGGAACAAAAAAACCATGCCCCCGCTATTGATTTTTTTTCTAAATCGCTGAAGCTCAATCAGGATATTGGAAATGAGAATGGCATCAATGGCATCTATAACAATTTGGGAATGATTTACAATGATATAAGTGAATATGAAAAAGCATTGGAATATTTTAAGAAGAATTTGGTTGGAAGACGCAAGGGGGGCGATAAAGTGAGCATCATTTCTTCACTTATCAATATAACGGTCGTTATCAATAATCTAAAAAGATACACAGAAAGCATAAAATATCTCGAAGAAGCACTTGATATAGCACGTGAAATGGGCGATACCCGACAGATGAGAAGCTGCTACGGCATGCTGGCAGAAACCTACGAGAAGATAGGCGACAGCAAATTGATGTTGCATTATTTTGATTTGTATAAGAGTTTTCATGAAAAAGTGCAAGGCGACCGTGAAAAAGTACACCTGAGCGAAATAGAGCGCACTCGCCTGCAAGCCAATAACTTAACTCTTGAAAAACAAAATCAAGAACTTGCCTTAAAAAATAAGGAGTTTGAATTGCAAAAAAAAGATGTTACTATACACAATCAAACCCTCACGCGGGTACGCCTGCTACAAAACTTAAACAAAAACCAGTTGATTATTCGCTATTTGCAACAAGACTCCATCAACAACGACAAGATTGCCAAAATCCAAAACCTGCAAATAAAAGAAACCAAAGAAAAAAACGAAGCGCAACACCAACAAAGCCGCTTAATTCAAATTTCACTCATTATAGGTATAACGCTCATGTGCTTGTTGATGGGCATTCTGCTTTTGCGCTATCAAGAAAAACGCAAAACAAACAAAGAACTTGCCTCCCAAAAAGAAGCAATAGAAAAAGAACGCCAAAAATCCGAAACTTTGCTGTTCAATATTCTGCCTAAAGAAACTGCCAACGAATTGAAGGAAACAGGTGCCGCCAAGCCGCATTTATATCAGAAAGTGACGGTATTATTCACTGATTTTCAGGGATTTACCCAAATAGCAGATAAGATGAAACCTGAAGAATTGATCGAAGAACTAAATTTTTGTTTTTCAGGTTTTGATGAAATTTGTAAAGAATATGGACTTGAAAAAATAAAAACGATCGGTGATGCGTACATGTGTGCAGGAGGCATACCCGTAGCCAATGACTCTAATCCGATAGATGCCGTAAATGCGGCTTTAGCTATGGTAGATTGGATGAAAAATTGGGCTTTAATGAAAGAAATTAAAGGCGAAACGGTTTGGCACTTGCGCGTGGGCATTCATACGGGGTCAGTCGTAGCAGGTGTAGTAGGTTCTCACAAATTTGCCTATGATATTTGGGGGGATACAGTGAACCTTGCCTCTCGCATAGAGTCGGCAGGAGAGCCAGAGCGTATCAATATTTCTGAAACAACTTACCACCACGTAAAAGCGCACTTCAATTGCACTCATCGTGGTAAAATACTCGCTAAAGGTAAAGGCGAAGTCGAAATGTATTTTGTGGAAGGCATCAAAGAAAGCCGGCCTGCAAGCCTGTTGCAGTTGTAGCCATAAACTGTTTTTTGCCTTTTCAGGTGTTAGACAAATTCAGGCGTTAGACAAAATGCTGTCGTATGCAAATTTTACACAAATTCTGCTGCAGGCTTATCGACACTAACCTCACACATAAGTCGTAGGTAACAACAAATTAGTAGAGAAGTGTAGGTATGGAACAAAATTACACCCAATTTTTCTAAATACCAATAATATGTGGTTCTTAAAAATAGGCTAAAGCGACAAGAAATGCCTACAGCATGAGTGGTTTGAGGATAGTTCCCGCAATAGTTTTTTAAGAACCTAATACACTTCTTGCGAAAGTCCTTTTGCCTATCTCCAAATTGGAGTGAGGTCTTTAGAAATGTTTTCGCAAGAAGTCTAATGTGTTTTAAGGCGATTTTGTTGCATTTCTTTTGATTTTCAAAAGATAGCCCTTATCTTTGCTTAAAATTTACAAATTTTATTATTGCGTATGTTTACCAAATTTAAGACCTTCTTAGCTTTAAGTTTATTGCTCCTCATTGCACTCACTTGGCAATCTTGTGGTGGTTCATCAGACAAACCCATCAGCAAGGAAATAGAATCCCCCGAAAAAAAGAAACTGGAAGCCTATATGGACTCCATCTCCAGCTTGCAAACACGTATGAGCGAACTCATCAAGGCAGGCAAGGCAAGCACTTCTGAAGTGAACGACTTGAAAGCAAGCCTCGAAAGTATGCAAGGGCAACTCGCAGGTACACTAAACGCCCTCAAAGCAGCAGAAGGTAAAAATGCCGAACTTACTGCGTATGTAAGCAAAATGGACCAGAAAGCAAAAGACCAAGAAAAACAAATCTCGGTTTTGTTAGAACAAGTCGCTAAATTGGAAATCGAAAACAAAGACCAAAAGAAGACGATAGATGAACAAAAAACAGAGAACGAGTCCTCCAAAAAAACCATTGAGGAGCAAGAAACTGTCATAAAAGACATCAAAAGTCAAAAAGAGTTCACAGTTGTACTCTCCTCGCTCCAAGATAAGTTTAACGCCGCTTTTGAAAAAGCAAAAGCCTCTAAAGGCAAAGACGAATGTAACACTTTCAAAGAAGCCTACCGATACGGAAAACAAATAGGCGAGCTTTGCGAAGGCAAAGAAGCAATGGTACAAGATGCAGGTAAGGCGTATGCAACGGTTATGGGATTCAAAAACCAAGTACTCACAAGAGCAGAAGCCGACATGAGCAAAAACCAATACGCTAAATGTTTTTCAGCATATAAGTAAGATAAATATTTGACTACTACCAAAAAAGCATGGTTTGTTGTTACAACAAACCATGCTTTTTTATTTTCTTGCCTGCCTGCCCATAAAAGAACTACGGTCCTTGGAGAGTTATTGTGGACTTTACAAAACCCATTTAGTAGCCCTTCTATAAGAAACGCCTGTTACGCCTTTGCGGGGTGCTAAATTGCCGCACAGTTCCCACCATAACTTTTTAAGAACCAGCATTACTTTACCAAAGTCATTTCTTTAACCAAATGCGATGCACCCGCGAATTTATCTATCACAAACAACACATAGCGGATATCTACGCCAATATTACGCACGCGGTTGGGGTCGTAGGAGATGTCGCTCATCGTGCCTTCCCAATTCCTATCAAAATTCACGCCTATCAATTCACCATTTGCATTGATGATGGGGCTTCCTGAATTGCCGCCTGTGGTATGATTGGAGGCGGTAAAGCAAACGGGTAGTTTACCATTTACCCCATAATCGCCATAATCTTTGTTGTTGTAAAGGGTACGCAAACGCTCCGAAACTTTGTAATCGTTGTATTCTGTCACAACTTTTTCTTTCTCAAAAACGCCGTCAAGCGTGGTTGTTGGCGCGTAATAAACCCCGTCGGCAGGAAAGTAATCGTTTACTTTGCCAAAAGTAAGGCGAAGCGTAGAATTTGCATCAGGGTAAAACTTGCGCTTAGGTTGCATTTCGCGCAAGCCTGTGAGGTAAGTCCGTTGCAATAAGTCAACTTCCATGTTGCATTTGCGGGCTGTAGGCTGTATTTTGCTAAAATACACACGCAAAAACTCGCTCATGGCTTTCATGCCTTCATCTGCCTTGAGTATTTTGGAGTCGCCTGTTTCTATCCACGCTTTGAATTTGGTAGCGGAGGCCAGGACAGTCTTGCTGTATATGGTTTCGGCATCACCAAAATAGGCTGGGTGCAAAGCGGCTTGAATGTCGTTTTTGTAGGCATTCATGCATATTTTAAATATCTCTTTGTCGAGTGGCGCGTGGAAATCTTTGAAAAATGCGTCAGCCAAATTGTGCAGCTTTGTTTTTTGTTCGGTAGAAAGTTCGCTGTCTGTAGTGCCTACAATATCCTGCACATCATACGCAAAATCAAATATTTCGATGGCTAATACTGCTTCACCAAAATACTCCCTTGCCAGCTCCACCTTACCCAATTCTTGATACGTAGTAGCAAAGGCAGGCATGAGTTTGCCGTATTTTTCGCGCCTTGTGTTGTCTTGTGCTACCCAAGTTTCAAACTCGGCTTCTATAGTTTTCTTTTTGCCTATAGTATTAGCACGCTTCAAGCCGCGATTTTCCCCGTCCCATTTTTTCCAATAATTGGCGATGCTGGCATATTTGGCGGCATATTGGATGCGTACGGCAGGCAAGGCTTCCATAAATTCGTGCATTTTGCGCAAACGGACATCGCGCAAACGCACACGATTGGGATTAACTTCTTCTTGCAAAAGTTTTATGGCATACGAGGTAAGGTATTCTTGAGTACGCCCAGGAAAGCCCATAACCATCGTAAAGTCATCTTTTTTTACACCTTTCAAAGAGACAGGAAAGAAATGGCGAGGCTTCAATGGCACATTGTCTTTTGAATAGCTGGCAGGTTTGTTGTCCTTGCCTGCATAGACACGAAAAACGGAAAAGTCGCCTGTGTGTCTTGGCCACATCCAGTTGTCAGTATCGCCTCCGAACTTGCCTATGGTTTCAGGTGGCGCACCCACGAGGCGCACATCTTTATAGGTTTCTGTAACAAACATATAGTATTCATTGCCATAAAACATGGGGCGAATAATCGCGTTGTAATGCGTGCCTTGTGTTGCTGTGGCTATGATGGCAGGCATATTTTCATCTATTCCTTGTTTGCGTTCCTCTTCTGTAGCATTGGGCGATATACCTTTCAAAACCATAGCTGTTACATCTTCTACCCGTATGATAAAAGTAGCTGTTAAGCCTGCGTTGGCTAATTCCTCCTCGCGTTTCATAGCCCAAAAGCCGTTGGTGAGATAGTCTTTTTCTACAGTACTGTGCGACTGGATTTGCCCATATCCGCAGTGGTGATTGGTTATCAAAAGTCCTTCGGCTGATACCATTTCTCCTGTACAAAAACCGCCGAAAGACACTACTGCATCTTTTAAGCTTGCTTTGTTTACGCTGTATATTTGTTCGGCTGTAAGTTTAAGCCCTTTTGCTTTCATGTCTTGGTAGTTCAGCGAACTAATCATAGAAAGTAGCCACATGCCTTCGTCTGTGGGTTCGGGCGGTTTAGGCGTAGCCCATGTATTCAATATAACAAGACAACTTGCTAATAAGGTGGTTGAAAAACGTTTTTTCATAGAGAAATTAAAATTATGCAAAGATAACACAAAATAATCCAATCATAACAACTACTGAAAAAATGCCTGCCATTTGTGTCAAACAAACAGCAGGCGATTTTAGAAATGCAAAAAATGTAAGTTTGGGACGCGCTAAAAAATAAGTGGTTCTTAAAAAGTTAGGTACTCTGACAAATTTTGTGTTGAACCACATAGAAACATAGAGAACGTAGCCCGAAACACTGTGCGCCATATCTTTCTATGCGGTTTATACCTTGCGCCACTAAAATTGTCGGAGCACCAAAAGTTATTGCGGACTTCGCCAAATATAGCTTTTGTATGGTGCTAATATAGTTCGCGCTATAACTTTGATACAAAAAAAATAAAATGCACTTTATTTGATCTTCGTTCCTTAAATATTTTTTTCAAGTTGTGCTATTAACGCTCTGATGTCTTTTGGATAAGGTGCTATGACACTTTGCCACGTTTCGTTCATGAGCATAAAGCCCAGCTCGTACGCATGAAGCGCGAAGCGTGGGATAAGCGGTTGCTCGTCAGTTTCTTGTTTAAGGTTAAATTTGCGCTTTAAGTCCGACAAATAGACGGGTGTTCCGCCATAACGCATGTCGTGTACTATGGAGGCTTTGAGGGTAGCAAGGTGAATACGGATTTGGTGCATACGTCCTGTAAGGGGTTTGCAAGCTACAAGCGTATGCCTACGAAAAGGCTTTATGGTATTGAAATATGTTTTGGCAGGCTTGCCTACCTCGTTGTCTATTTTTACATAACCTGCGTTTTGGGGAAGTATTCCTTTATCCACCAGCACGTCTTCGAAATCATGCAAGCCATCTACAACTGCATGGTACAATTTCATTACTTTGCGCTTTTCAAATTGGATAGACAAGTGTCTGTATGCTTCTGGGTTTTTGGCTATCGCGAGTGCGCCTGACGTTTCGCGGTCAAGGCGGTGTGCTACTTGGGCATCGGCGCAATATTCACGCGCAAGGGCGAGTATATTGTCTTTGCCTTCTTCTTGCCTATCGCTGAGGGTTGAAACGAAAGGCGGTTTATTCACTACAATATAGTCCTCATTTTCAAAAATGATAAGGTCTGCAAAACTGAGTTTTTTCATAAATTGGAAATATCAAAGCGCAAAGGTACGTCTTTTTTTAGTCAAAACGTCCATAATTGCGTTTCATCAGCGTAAATATACCCATCGAAAACTGGTTTCGGGATTTCGCGGTGTCGTGGGTGAGACATGCCCAACGGCAAGGAATTTTGTATATGAAGCAGATACTTACAAAATAATCCTACAAGGTTTTTGCACCTTGTAGGATTATTTGTAGCTATATAGGTAGTTGGGTGAAATTTATGTACCTAAGAAATGCGAGCCAATCGTTGTGTATTCAGTATGATTGATTAGGATTTCGTGGGCTTTTTCTACTTCTTCTCTTGGTCCGTGAACCACGATAAGAAACTTGCCTGCCTCTATTTCCTGTCTGTATTTTTCGGCATCATTGAAGTAGTCCTCATGTCCAACTACTTGCCCTTCTGTACCATGTCTTGAGCCTGTAATAGCACCTATGATAGTACCACCCAGACCGCCTAACATCATGCCGCTTGTCGCGCCGAGTAGGTAAGTAAGTGCTGCGCCTCCGACATATACTACGCCTAGGCCTGGCACTGCGACGAGAGTAATGCCTGCGAGTACACCTAGCACGCTCCCTATCAATGTGCCTTTTTGAGTAGCGTCATCCCAAGTATGTATGCCGTCAATGTCTTGTACGGCTTCGCCCTTGCCTATGAGTCCAACATGCCCCATAGCAAAATTTTTTTGTTGTAGAAACTTTAATGCTTCTACAGCCTCTCGGTGGCTTTCATAAATGCCCACCACAGCGTCAGTTTTACTGCTCATATAAGTAAAGAATTAGGTTAATTTTTTGTAATGCAAAGATAGTCTTTAAATTTGAAATTTCCTATAACTTTTATCAGCAAAAAAAATGACTTTCAGCAGTTTTATTTTTTGAAGCCGTATGGGCAATGCCTACAGCCGTTTTTGCAACAATAGCCGCGCTTTTGGTGATACACAGCCGTAAAAACCCAATAGCCATTTTCAATATAATAGTCTATGTTTTCTTGCATTTCGGCTTTTTTTGGTGTGCGTATTTGGCTTAGTTTGTCCATTTTGTATAAGGGTGTTGGCTTAAATTTGAGTTGTAATAGCGTGTTTCCGTTGTAACCTCCTTGCCTGCCCAGTCAGGAAGTACGAAGTAAGTATCTTCGGTAGGAAGTTCTATTTCGGCTACTATCAGTCCTTCATTTTCCCCTAAAAATTCGTCTATTTCCCATATAAAACCTTCGTAGGCAAGTAGATAGCGGTATTTTTCAATCAATGGCTTTTTGCAAAGTGTGTCTAGCATGATTTGTGCCTCTTCGAGTGGTATAGCATATTCAAACTCTGGACGAGTCGCGCCGTCTGTTTTGCCTTTCACAGTAATAAAAGCGTTTTCTTCGGCAATTCGTATGCGCACTGTACAGGCTATGTCGTGGGAAAGATAGCCTTGTTTATAGTATTTTCGCGTAGCGTCTTGGCGCCACTCTTCGTGGGTAATCAAAAATTTGCGTTCTATTTCTTTCATTTTATTGTTTATAAAAAGGTTATCAGCTTTCTTTCGAAAGTGTTTCTTATTTGGTCTATTCAAAATCTTTGTACAACAGGCTTGGTTGCACGCCTGTATTGTGTTGGTATTTTTTACTTTGATAAAGGTCGTATTCGCCTTGAATGGTGTGGTAATATACTTGGCATATTTCGACTTCGGGGTAAATTTTGATGGGCTGGACACAAAAAATTTCCAGTGTCCAATAACCACAAAAACCCACATCGCCAAAACCTGCTGTAACGTGTATGAAAAGCCCAAGGCGACCAATAGAGGAGCGACCTTCGAGCATCGGCACGAGGTTGTAGGTTTCTGTATATTCTATGGTGCGTCCTAAATACAAGCAGTTGGTTTCGAGCAACAAGCCTTCTTCAGGAATGATGAGGCGTTTGTATTTGTTGGGCTTTTTCATGTCCAAATATGGCTCATCATACACCAACAACTCGTTATGGAGCCTAAGATTATAACTGTTTGGGTTCAAACGGCTATGTTCATAGGGTGTTATGATGATGTCTTGATGAAGTCTTTTTTCAATTTCCTTGCCTGAAAGAATCATAAGAATAGGTTTTATTTAACAGCAATGCATGAGATTTCTAAGCGCGCCTCTTTGGGCAAACGGCTTACCTGCACTGTTTCACGGGCAGGGAAGTCGCCTTCAAAATAACTGCCGTATAGTTCGTTTACACGCGCAAAGTCGTTAAAGTCTTGTAAAAATATACTACACTTTACTACATGTGCGAATGTCATACCTGCTTCCGCGAGGATAGCCTGCAAATTCTGCATCACCTTGTGCGTTTCCGTATCAAGGCTGTCATTGAGCATCTTGCCTGCCCCGTCGAGTGCTACTTGCCCCGACACATACAGCGTATTGCCCGCCAATACTGCTTGGTTATAGGGTCCAATGGGCGCGGGCGCGTTGAGGGTATTGATTATGGTATTCATGGCGCAAAGTTAGTGTTTTTTTTAGTATATTGTATTAGGCTTCTTGCGAAAGTCCTTTTTTCTGTTTTTAAAATGGAGAAATGTGTGTCCCTATTTTTCTAATTATTGATTGATAGCATAAATTTAATTGGCAAAAGTTTTGCAAATATCAAAAAACGTTTCTAACTTACAAACGAATAAAAAATGTCCTAAATAATATGAAACGTTTACAACTTTGCCTATTCGGTTTGGCATTGATATTGTTCAGCACTTGCACCCGCAACTTGCTGGAAATCAATCCAAGCAGTCTCAAAAATGAAGTGGCAACTCAAGAAAACATCAGCTTCACGTTCAGCAATCCTGTTGTTTCAGATTCTATGCTGAACCGTTGGGATACCACACAATACATACAGCTACAACCGCGCGTGGCAGGCAAGTTCAAATGGGTAAAGCCTAATGAAGTTATATTCTCACCTGTAGAAGGCTTTTTGCCAAGTACAGACTACAGTGCCAAAATAGGCAAGGCAGTCGAAAAATTAGGCAAGGGCAAAAAAATACCGCTCAATACTACCCAAAGCCTAAAATTTCATACTACTTATCTGCAATTCGAAACAGCAGAAGCATTTTGGACAAAAAACGAAATGCAAACGCCCCAGCTGCGCGTGAACCTGAAATTTAATTACAAAGTAAGACATCAAAACATTGCCCCACTTATCACTGCCCAAATAGGCGAGCAGGCTGTCCAAGCTATGCGCGTACTAAATACCGCGCCTTCCAATGTGATTGAACTGGTGATGGAAGAAGGCGGAAGCATAGGCTTGAGCAACCAACAATTGCGCATCACGATGCAAACAGGTATCTCTTGCGCAGATAGCGATTTTAAAATTGCCAAACCTGTTACACATACACTCACTACGCCTGACCGCAAAGTACTCAAAGTAGAAAATGTAACCGCTACCTATGAGAAAGAACGCCCCGTTATCAAAGTCCGTACTTCGCAATCTATTAGCTTAGAACAACTTAAAGCGAATTTCAAAATAGAACCTCGCGTAGTATATGAACTCCAACCCAACGAATCAGGCTTTGTAGTAAAGGGCTTTTTCAAACAAGGAAGCACTTACAATGTGAAATTCGCCCAAAATTTAGAAGGCTCACTCGGCGCAAAACTCGGCAGTGATACCGAACAAATGGTTACTTTCAAAGAGGAAAAACCTTATATACAATTCACAGAAGACAAAAGCACTTACTTGAGCAATGCAGGAAGCCGAAATGTTGGCTTGCGTATCAGCCAAGTTCCTCAAATCAATGTAAAGATTTATAAAATCTACGAGAATAATTTACAACACTTCTTGCGCAACATGGGCGGCTATCAAGACCATAAAAGTGATTACCACTTAGGTAGCTATGCCGATGTAATTTTTGACCGCCAATACAATACAAAACAACTGCCTTTAGTAAATGGCAGTTGTCTGCTTACATTGGATAACGAAAAATTGAAAGGCAACAAAGGGCTTTTTTATGTTTCTGTAAGTTCTACCGAAAACCAATGGCTGAAAGATACCAAAATGATTTCCCTTTCTGATATTGGGTTTATCGTGAGAGAAACGAAAGAGGACATCATGGTGCTGACCAATAGCCTCCTTACTACCCAAGCACTGAAAAACTTGCCTATCCAAATCATCAGCAAAAGCAATCAAATCATTGCTACACAAACGACTGATGAACAAGGTATTGCAGTATTCAAACATGTGAAGCGCAAATTCCAAGCAGGCGACATCGAACTTATCACTGCCCAAAGTACCAATGATTATAACTTCATTTATTTGGATGGTACGGGTGTTGATAAATCCGATTTTGAAACGGGAGGCAAGTGGGAAACCGAGTCGGGCTATCAAGCATTTATGTATGGAGAGCGCAATCTCTACCGCCCTGGCGAAACCATCAATATCAACTCCATTGTGCGTACCCGCGATTGGAAACCTATCGCAACGATGCCAATAGTTTTTCGCTTGAAAATGCCTAACGGACGTGAGTTTGCGGCTTTGAAAGGCATACTAAATGAACAAGGCGCGTACAGCACTTCTATAAAACTCCCTCCAAACGCACTTACAGGCACTTATACCGCTACCATAGAAACCTCCGCAGGCGAGAATCTAGAACGTTTGGATATAAGCGTGGAGGAATTTATGCCTGATAGAATCAAAGTGCTGTTGAACCTTTTGGAGAAAGACGGCAAGACTGAAAAACAAAGCGAAATTGTACCAGATGATTCTTTAAGAATACTTTTGAAGGCAAGAAACCTTTTCGGTCCGCCTGCTGTGAATAAAAACTTCCAGATTTCGTTCAGCTTGCGTGCCGAAAATTTTGAACCCAAAACCTTTCCTGATTACGAATTTGATTTGGATAGGCGAGGCGATAATGGCGATTATTTCAACCCTGAAAATGAATTGGTTACAAAAGAAACCGAAGGCGTAACAAACGAAAGAGGGAATTTTTACCAAGCCTTTCACTTGCCTAAATCATTAGAAAACCATGGCATTTTGTACGGCTATGTCTTTTCTACTGTTTTTGATGAAACAGGGCGAGGCGTTTCGCGTACACGCGGTTTTAATGTTGTAACACAGCCTTATATGTTGGGCATCAAAAAAGGCTTGTATTATGCAAGCCCTAACGAAAACATGGCGCTGCAATTGGTCGCAGTCAAAGCTGATGAAACATCTACCACAGGCACTGCACAAGTAAAAATATTCCAATACAAATGGCAAAATACGCTTGAGCGTGGGCAGAATACAGAAGAAATGCGCTATGTTTCACAACGCAAACTCGAAATGCTACTCGACCAAACCGTGCAAGTAAATGCAAGTGGCACGATAGTAAACTTCACACCCAAAGACGCAGGCGAGTACGAAATTCGCATCAGTACGCCTGAAAGCAAAACCTATATCAAAAAGAAGTTTTATGTTTATTCGCCTTCTTACATGGACGCAGGCAATGGCAAAAATGACGCTTTCCCCATTGACAAAAAAGGCAAAGTAGAAATAAAATTAGACAAAAACACGTACAAGATAGGCGAGCAGGCAAAGGTCTTGTTTACCACACCTTTCAATGGCAAACTATTGGTAACGGTCGAACGCATGGGCATTCATAGCTATCAATATGTTGATGTCCGCAATCGTGCCGCCTCTATTACAGTGGATATCAAGCAAGAATACTTGCCCAATGTCTATATAACGGCTACTTTGATAAAATCTGCAACAGATGGCGTTATCCCGCTTACGGTAGCGCACGGCTTCGCCAATATCGCGATAAATGAGCCTAACACGCACTTTGACGTAAAAATAGAAGCTGTAGAAAGAACCCAGACCCACCAAAAACAGACCATTAAAGTGGCAGTTAGTGGAGGCGTGCAGGCAAGTGGAGCGCAGGTTACGTTAGCTATAGTAGATGAAGGTATTTTGCAATTAAAAAATTATGAAACGCCCAATGCACACAAGGAGTTTTATACCAAACGCGCCCTCGAAGTAAAATCCTACAATTTGTATCCGCGCCTTTTCCCTGAATTGAACATCACTCGAAGCAGTACAGGCGGCGATGGTTTTGAGCTAGCAGGCAGGGCAAATCCTATGGTAAACAAACGGGTGAAATTGGTGAGTTTTTGGAGTGGGATTTTACAAACTAACGCGGCAGGCGAGGCATTTTTCACGATAGACATTCCGCAGTTTTCGGGTAGTTTGCGCATTATGGCACTTGCCTACCAAAACGGCACATTTGGGCAGGCGCAAACGAATATGATTGTCGCTGACCCTATAGTAGTGAGTACAGGCTTCCCGCGTTTTCTTGCTCCCGAAGACCGCGTTACAGTTCCCGTAACGCTTTTCAACACCACCAAAGAGGCTATCACTGCACAAATAGAGGTCAAAACAACAGATGCCCTCGCTACCAAAGGCAAATCTTCACAAACTATAGACATCAAAGCGAATTTCGAAGAGGAAACTAAATTTGAAATTGAAGCGAAAAACATCATTGATAGCGCGAAAGTTATCATAACTGTTCAAGCAGGTGGACGTACTTTTGTAGAGGAGATAGACGTGAATGTAAGACCTATTACGGGCTTTGTAAAACATTTTGGCGCAGGTATGATAGAGGCAGGCAAGCAGGCAAGTATCGTGTTTCCAAACGATTATATCCCAAGTAGTGCGAATGGGCGACTCATAGTCAGCAAATCGCCCTTGGTACAATTTGCCAATAATTTTGAGTATTTGGTGCAATATCCTTACGGCTGTGTCGAGCAGGTTACGTCAGGCGCGTTCCCACAACTGTATGTGCAGGAGTTGCTGAAAGTAATCAGTCCCGAAAAACAAAATATAGACCTTGTGCAAGCGCAGGCCCGCTTCAATATCCAAGAAGCTATTTACAAACTTCAAAGTATGCAGACTTATTCGGGCGGACTTACCTACTGGTCGGGCGGAAGCGAAGCACATAGTTTTGGAACGGTCTATGCCACGCATTTTATGATAGAAGCGCAAAAATTGGGCTACCAAGTGAACAAAGATTTGCTCGATGGTATGCTGGGTTATCTCCGCAATCAGTCAGACAACGATGTGGATTATGAGTACGTTTTTACGGATAGCAAAGGCAAACGTTGGAAAAAGAAAATAGCCAGACGCGAAAATATTTATGCCTTGTATGTACTTACGCTCGCACATAAGGAAAACTTGCCTGTAATGAATTTTTACAGAGAGAACCCACAACACTTGTCTTTGGATAGCAAATATTTGATGGCTTCTTCGTTCTTGCTTTTGGGCGACCAAGCCTCCGCAAAGGAAATCTTGCCTGCCCAATTCGAAGGAGAGCAAGAGGTAGAAAACTTTAATAATTCATTTTCTTCGCCTATTCGCGATGAAGCACTCGCTCTGAATGCACTCATAGAAGCCGATGAAAATAATTTGCAAATCCCTACTATGGCAAGGCATTTGACTGATGCTATTCGGAATGAGAAATATTTGAATACTCAAGAAAATGCGTTTGCACTGTTAAGTCTGGGCAAATTGGCGCGTAGAGCCGCCACAAGCGACGCCTCTGCCAAAGTAGTACAAAATGGTACTGCAGTAGGCAATGGCGCAGATGTAAATGTATTGCGTGACGTTTTGGGCAAAACCTACAACGTACAAGCCCAAAACGGCAACATGTATTACTTCTGGCAGTCGCAAGGTTTGAGCGCGAGTGGCAAAGTAGAAAACGCAGATAATAAAATCAAAGTCCGCCGTACTTTCTATGACCAAGAAGGCAATGTATTGAAAAACAACACCTTCCGCCAAAACGACTTGGTAATAGTAAAAATATCTATTGTAACAGAGAATTATATGGGGCGTATTCCAAATGTAGCCATTACAGATTTATTACCCGCAGGGCTTGAGATAGAAAATCCACGCTTAACGGCTACCAAAGAAGTGCCATGGATACGCAATCGCGCAATACCCGACTATACGGATATGCGTGATGACCGCCTCAATATTTTTACTGATGCAACGAAAGAAGTAAAAAACTTCTATTATTTGGCGCGGGCTGTTACTGTAGGCACTTATAAATTGGGTACGCTCAGTGCAGATGCGATGTACAATGGTGAATACAATTCTTATTTTGGTGGCGGCGTTATTCGTGTGGTGGAAAGAGTAAGCAAAAATAATTAGTTTTCCTTGTGTGTTATGAAAGCCTTGCCTGCCTTTGGGTAGGCAAGGCTTTTTAGCTTCGGCGAAGCCCACACACCTACGAAAGCCAACTAAAAAAGACTGGTCATTGGGTTGCAAATGCCAATAATATCCTGCACCTATGGCATTTCTCCCACCTTTCTGGAAGTAAGCCCAAAATTTTGGGTACTCTGACAAATTTTGTGTTGAACCACGTAGAAACATAGAGAACATAGCCCGAAACACTGTGTGCCGTATCTTTCTATGTGGTTTATACCTTGCGCCACTAAAATTGTCGGAGCACCATTCTTTTTGCTTCTTCATAATTTTTGCGGTTGGCATCAAGCTAACCTCTGTGATTGTTTTGAGCCAATTCAGTTAAAAAGTCAGGTATCAAGCTATTGTTCATAAAGTGGTTTTTTTAGCAAAAACAAGATAGATGAGCGAATTTTTGCTATTTTACTGTGTATTTTTCTTTTCTAATTTGGATTAAATCTAAATAGGCTGTATATTTGCAAAAAAAAGCCATACTTGTATGCAAAATTACGGCACAGAGCTATTCACAACTAAGCAGGGAGCAGTTTATCAAGGAAAACGCAACCTTTTTGTAAAGTTTGCGGGTACAGTAACACCTTTCAATATACCTCACTTCTGGGCTTTGAAAAAGCGTGTAGATGCTATAGATATAACAGAAATGGCAATCAATCCTTCGCGTGCTTACGACTGTGCTATTATTTCTCCTTGTGGCTCTGAGCGTTGTTATGTGCTTTCACTTGCGGAAGTTATGGAGTTTCAGGACTTATTGGCGGGTACAAAATTGATGCTCGAACTGAACAGTATTTTGTATGCACAAACCTACGCTATAGCTTAACTTGCCTACCTACTTATGACAACTTATATAGCCTTCCTGCGCGGCATCAATGTAAGCGGGCAAAAAAAAATCAATATGCTTGATTTGAAAAAAATGTGTGAGGCGTTGAGCTTTACAAATGTCCTTACCTACATACAAAGTGGGAATGTCGTCTTTAAAAGCAGTGAAGAAGAAGCCACAATAAATGCTAAAATTGAAACGGCTATTGTAGAAAATTATGCTTTTGAAGTGCCTGTTATCAGCAGGACGTTAGCAGATTTAGAAAAATGCCTTGCCTCAAATGCCTTTGCAGACAGGGAAACAAAAAACTTGTATTTTACTTGTTTAGCCGAAGAACCCACCCCTGAAAAAGTAGCCGCTATTTTAAAAAAGTCCTTTTTTTCCGATGTATTTCAAATCGTAGGCAAGGACATTTATTTGTTTGTGGAAGCGTATGGCAAAACTAAACTGTCTAACCTTTTCTTTGAAAACGAACTCAAAATAAATGCGACTACACGTAATTGGAACACCATGCACGAAGTATTATTGCTTGCGAAAAGTATTTAACAAAATGTTCCGTTTTTGTGTTTATCAAAAAAAACAACTACCTTTGAACCATAACTATACTTATATAATGTTTCAGACCTATTACAACACAAACAAAGACCATATATTGTTGCGCGAATACGGACGTATCGTTCAAAAAATGTGCGACCACATGCAAACCTTTGAAGACAAAGCGGAACGGACACGTTTAGCATACGACATCATCGAGGTCATGCGCCAAGTAAACCCGACTATACTCGCCAATGCGCCAAAAGATTTGGATACAGAAAACAAACTTTGGGACGACTTGCACATCATTTGCAATTTTGAACTCGAAATAGACGCACCTTTCCCTGCTCCCGAATCTGACATCGTAGGCAAGAAACCCACGCCTATCCCACATAAAAGAAACAAAATCAAATTGCGACACTATGGAAAACACCTCGAACTGCTCGTAACCGAAGCCAAACAAAAACCAGCAGGTGAGGAACAATACCAAGCCTTTGCCTTTATATTGCGCCTCATGAAAACCTATTACAGCAACTGGAATGTGGATAACGGACAAGACGGCAATTTTGTAGCAGACATGGAAACACTCGCAAGCATGAACTTCTCAAACGAAATGCGCGAAAAACTATTATTGGAAGGCGGCATCATAGACCCCGACGCACTCCTGCACATGAAGCAACGCCAAGAAAGGCAACAACAACAAGAAAAAAATAAAAATAGAGACAGGCGAAACCAACGAAACACCAAAAATATATCAACCCCACAAAGAAACAATAAAAACAGCCAAGACAATAAAAACAAAAGCAATGACTATAAATTTCGAAACAACAATAATAACAACAATAATAACAACAATAATAAACCCAAGCCACAGTAATTTTCAAACATGCTTTAATATAGCAGATTAGGCACCAAACGGGTGCATTTCAAAACCTTTTCCCACCCTGACCTCTCCAATTTGGAGATGGGGTGCATAGAACGATTTTGAAATACACTACATCAAACACATATAGAACTAGTTCTTTGCTCAATAGGATAGGGTTTTAAAACCATCTAGCAAAAAACATTAAACTTCCCTCAAAAAATGGCATCTATTGAAGTAATAGGAGGCAAACCTCTCAAAGGTGAAATCACACCACAAGGAGCAAAAAATGAAGCATTACAAGTTATTTGTGCCGTTTTGCTAACACCTGAACCCGTCATTATTGAAAATGTCCCTGATATAAAAGATGTAAATAACCTCATCGAACTTATGCAAGATATGGGCGTAACGGTAGAACGTTTGAGTATGGACACATACCGCTTTGAAGCCCGCGAAGTAAATTTAGACTACCTCAATAGCGATACCTATAAACAAAAAGGTGCGGCTTTGCGTGGCTCCGTCATGCTATTGGGTGCGCTCCTAGGGCGTTTCAAAAAAAGCAAGCTACCCAAACCGGGTGGCGATAAAATAGGCAGACGCAGACTCGATACGCACTTTTGGGGACTGCAAGCATTAGGTGCAAAGTTTAATTACAATGCCCAAGATTCCTTTTATGACATTGATGCTTCCCAACTCCACGGCACCTATATCTTGCTCGACGAAGCCTCTGTAACAGGCACTGCCAATGTCATCATGGCGGCTGTACTTGCCAAAGGCACAACCACACTTTACAATGCCGCATGCGAGCCTTACATTCAACAGCTTTCCGCCATGCTCAACCGCATGGGGGCAAAAATAACAGGCATCGGCTCTAACCTCCTCACAATAGAAGGCGTAGAAGAACTAAAAGGTACAACACACCGCCTTTTGCCTGATATGATTGAGGTTGGCAGTTTCATAGGACTTGCCGCAATGACCGCCTCCGAAATTACTATCAAAAACGCCCGTGTAGACCAGCTTGGCATCATTCCGCTCGTTTTCAAACGGCTCGGTATTCAAATGGAGTTTCGCGGAGATGATATTTATGTACCTGCACAAGACCATTATGAAATAGAATCGTTCATTGATGGTTCGGTACTTACTGTAGCAGACGCGCCTTGGCCTGGCTTTACGCCTGACTTGTTGAGTATCGTCCTTGTTACTGCCATGCAAGCACGCGGAACAGTACTTATCCACCAAAAAATGTTTGAAAGCCGCTTATTTTTTGTAGATAAATTGATAGACATGGGAGGCAAGATAATCCTTTGCGACCCACACCGCGCCACAGTTATCGGCTTAGATAGACAAATGCCTTTGCGGGGCATACGCATGACCTCACCTGACATCCGCGCAGGAGTAGCCCTCCTCATGTCAGCACTTTCCGCACAAGGCACAAGCATTATAGACAATGTAGAGCAAATAGACCGCGGCTATCAACACATAGACAAACGCCTGCAAGCTCTCGGCGCAAACATCAGAAGATTGTAACTCACATGGAATATACAGAAATAAAAAAAATGTTGTATGTGCATTGCCAAGAGTTTGTGCAAAATAGAATAGAAGCTATCGAAAAAGCTATGCAAAGTGCGCAAGAAGCCGCCAATGACGATACAAAAAGCAGTGCAGGCGATAAATATGAAACTACACGCTCCATGATGCAATTGGACAAAATGATGAACACTAAACAGTTGGCAGAAGCCACTGCTTTAAAACACAACTTGCGCAGTATAGACATAACAACCTTGCCTACCACAGTCAAAATAGGTAGTTTAATCTTGACACAAACAACAAACTACTTTGTGGCTATCGGGGTAGGCAAGGTCTTGATAAATGCCATACCATACTTTATTATCTCACCTGCCTCGCCTATAGCCATAGCATTGATGGGCAAGCAAATAAATGACACTGTCGCATTCAATAAACAAACTATTACCATCACGCATATTCTTTAATAGACTTGTTGCAAAAGCATTTCTTAAGACCTCGCACCCTGCCCTCTCTTCAATTCGAAGATAGGAAAAAGGACTTTCGCAGGAAGTCTAATAGCGTTTATGAACTTGATAACTATACCTTATACTGCTTATGAAATGGGGCTTCCGCAAAGTGGACAGCATATTTTAGGGCAACTCATAGGCAAAAATATCATTGTTTATCAAGCATTTAACCCCGATATTGCTGAATATGCCGTTAAAAATCAACAATTAGGAGGAAATGCTTATTCATTTACACGTATGACATGGATAAAGCCTAACTTTTTGTGGATGATGTATCGAGCAGGTTGGGCAACCAAGCCAAATCAAGAACGGATTTTAGCCATAGAAATACCACTCCTTGTATTGAAAGACCTCATAAAGCAAGGCGTTTATACATCTTACAAGAAAGATATTTATCCAAACCAAGAAGCATGGCAACAGGCTATGTCGCAAACCGAAGTCCGCTTACAATGGGACCCAGACCACAGCCCAACAGGGAAAAAGCTGGAGCGTAGAGCCATTCAAATAGGCATGAAAGGCGAAATAGCTAAAAAATATGCCACTGAATGGATAGTTGCTATACAAGATATTACTAACTTTGTACTCGAACAAGGTCAGAAAATACAAACAAGCGACTTAGCCTCTTTGGAAGTAATACAAGAAGAATTAATACCTATCACACTATAAAAAATATGGAAAATAAAAAACTCGCGGTAGCCTTACAAGGCGGCGGCTCACATGGAGCATACACATGGGGTGTACTCGAAAGACTGTTAGACCAAGACAAACTTGACCTTTGTGGTTATTGTGGTACAAGCGCAGGCGCGATGAATGCAGCCGTACTTGCCTACGGACTATACTTGGGAGGCAAGGAAAAAGCCAAAGAACTGCTTGCCAAATTCTGGAAAACTGTATCAGATGTAGGCAGCCGCTCATTGCTTGTCCCAAATTGGTTTGATTTACAATTTGGCAAAGGCAACATGGACAATTCGTTTGGCTTCCTAACCGCCGAAATGATGAGCATGTACCTTTCGCCTTACCAAACCAATCCATCGAATTACAACCCTTTGCGCGACATATTAACCGACATGGTTGATTTTGAGGCTTTGCGTGGTTGTAATATTACGAAGCTCTTTGTATGTGCTACCAACGTAAGGCGCGGGCGTGTAAAAGTGTTTAGATTGGAGGAGATAACAGTAGATGCCATCCTCGCCTCTGCTTGCCTGCCCTATATGTTTCAAGCCGTTACCATCGATGGCGAAGATTATTGGGACGGCGGCTACATGGGCAATCCGCCTATTTATCCACTTATTGATGGCACAGACACAAAAGACATTCTTATTGTGCAAATCAACCCCATCGATATTCCTGAAACGCCCAAAACCGCCAATACTATCCGCGACCGCGTGAATGAACTGAGTTTTAACTCAAGCCTCATGCTCGAAATGCGCAAAATAGAATTTATAGACCGCCTAATTGATGAAGGTTTTGACCTTGAAAAAAACCACAAGCTGCGGAAAATATTTGTGCATAATATAAACCCTGAAGAGGCAATTTGGGACTTGAATCTCTCAAGCAAAATGAATACGAATTGGCAATTCTTAACCTATTTGCACAAACTCGGTTATGATTATGCAGACCGTTGGTTGAAAGCGAACTTTGACCAAATCGGTATCCAATCTACTTGCAATGTAAGAGCCACATTCATGTAAAAACCATACGATATTATGTTTTCTTTTGACCATTTATTGCGTGTGCGCTATGTGGAAACAGACAAGATGGGGTTCGTTTATCATGGGCATTATGCAACTTATTATGAAGTGGGAAGGGTGGAAATGTTCCGCGCCTTTGGACTTCCATATAAAGACCTTGAAACCCAAGGCGTTATGATGCCCATTTTGGAACAAACAATACGCTTTCGCCAACCTTCAGGCTATGATGACGCGCTTATTGTGCGCAGTATTATAGAAACTTTGCCCGACACGCGCATGCTCGTAAAAGGTGAAATTTATAGCTCTACCGAAAAACTAATCAACAGTTCGCTCACAACGCTGGTCTTTGTGGACACGAAAACGCACAAACCACTGCGTTGCCCCGCACAGTTGGTTGAGTTGCTAACAGGCTATTTTTAATTGTTTTTGTCATTGTCAGTATTTAGAAAAGTGTAGGCAAGGTTTTTATTTCACACACATCCTGCATGGTTGTTGGCATCAAAAAAACTGGATAGCGCAGTTGAGCTAAGGCACAAAATTGCGGACAATTTTTCTAAATACCAACAACGGCAGAAAATACAAGGTGATATGACAAATTTTGTGGAGGCAATCTCATTTGATTTATAAAAGCCCTCTTTTTCTGTCTGAAAGCCATCCGACATAGTCAAATATAGGCATCCCACTAAATTTGTCAGAGTACCAGCTTTTTTCTGCGGGTGCATTTCAAAACCCTTTTCTAAGACTTCACTCCTACCCCTCAAAGCTGTTAAGTTCTCCAAAAAAACCCTCTCCCAACCTACCTCCAATTTGGATGGAGGAGCAGATTAGATGGTTTTTAGCCCTTTTTAAAGGGCGCGTAGGCAAGGCAATAGGTTAAATATTTGGCAACTTGCCTGCCCAAAACGAGCACTTAACGGTTCTGCCCTCTCCAATTTGGAAAGGAGTGTATGGAACGATTTTGAAATGCACCCTTTTCTACCCTTGCCAGTATTTAGAAAAGTAGAGGCAAGGTTTTTATTTTACACACATTTCCCTACTGCACTTTTCGACACAAACAACAGACAGCTTTTGCATGCAGTTGTTTTGTATAAAAACTGGGCAGCGTAGCTAAAGCACGAAATTGCACCCAATTTTTCTAATAGAACAAAGCATAGATGTGCCTGTCGCAGTCGGCTAACTATATGAACTTTGAAGGTGTTTAGCATACACATATTAAAAAAAAATTCATGTTCCAAAAAATACGCTATATTTGCCAATAATAAGTTTAAAATACAGCAGTGCTATATTTATAATGCTGTATCGACAGGATAAATCCCGTTGATACGCAGAATTGGAAATGTAACATTACTTCAGCTATTATGTTGTACTTGCCTACCAATAACGTAGGTACAAAATGTGCTTGCCAGTTTTTTTGCAAGTGAAGAAGTATTGCTCAATTATGTCGAATAAAACCTAACCCTTTACAAACATGAAAAAAATAATCTTAAACCTCGCTTGTCTGCTAGCTTTGGTAGGCGCATTGTACCTATCTGCTTGTGGCGGACAAAATGAAAAAAAAGTCAAAAATACAACTATAAAGCCGAAAACAACCATTGTAAAAGGTGATTTGAGCGCGTATTTTGAAGTTGTGGAACGCGATTATGAAATCAAAATAGACCAAAAATCTTCCGTAAAAAGTGGACTCATTTCAGTAGAAGTCAAACGAACTGATAAAGATTTTGACTTTCCTACCGACAAAATTAATCCTTTTGGTACGAATGGAAGCGAAAATTATCATGTAGGTTTTGGTATTGAAATTTTTGGTGAAAATGAGCCAGAGTACATAGCTAATCCAACTGCAAGTGGAATGTCAGGAATATATAGCTCGGATGATGCAAAAGGACTCATGAAGCTGAAAAAAGGCGAAACGGCTTTTATTCGTTGGTCTGTTGATGAGCATAAATTAGACAAGCTTAAAACTTTTCAATTATCTTCTGCTTTAGAAAAAACTGAAAGAAGCCAAACAACCTCACCTGTTGAAAACTCGAAAAGCGAGCCTAAAAACACCAACAACGCCAACACCGCCACTAATTCTGAATGGGATTCTGCCCTCAACAAGTATGAGGAATACACCGACCAATGCATTAAGTTGCTGAAAAAAGCGAAAGACAACGATGCATATGCACTCATTGAATATACGTCTTTTCTGGTTAGGGCGCAAGAGATGCAAAGCAAATTAAACAAAGCAGCCGGCAGCGGCAAACTTTCTACTCCACAAATGGCGCGCTTTGTACAGATTCAAGCCAAACATGTCAAAGCGGCAACTGAGCCGAAATTAAAATAGGCTTAAAAAGTTAGGTACTCTGACAAATTTTGTGTTGAACCAGCGATGGACATAGAAAACATAGCCTGCAACTCTATGCCCCTGTGTCCATCGCTGGTTCATAGCTTATTCCACTAAAATTGTCGGAACACCCAAAAAAAATGATGCTCGTTTTGTCAAACTTCCAAAAAATGTTAGCCATAATTGATTTGATGCAAAGCATAAGTATAGCAACTTCGTAACGAATACACACAAAACTTGATGCTATTGACAAAAATAGCTTTATATTTGCACCTGTCATGGCACTTCGTAAAAGACAGGTCAAGATGCTAATTAGAAGCATATTTTTAGTTTCTAAAAATGTTACTCGTATTGAAAACACTATGAATATTCTTTTATTGGGCAGTGGAGGGCGTGAACATGCCTTTGCGTGGAAAATGAAACAAAGTCCGCTCTGCGAAAATTTATATGTAGCACCTGGCAATGCAGGTACAGCCGCCATCGCAACCAATGTGGCTATTCCGTTGCTAAACTTTGCCGCCATAGCGCATTTTGTTTTAGACAATGCGATTGACTTGCTTGTCGTGGGTCCCGAAGAACCCCTTGTAAAAGGACTGCGTGATTTCTTTGCTCAAAGTGAAGCCTTGTGTGCTATTCTTTTTATTGGACCTTCGCTCGTAGGCGCGCAATTGGAAGGTAGCAAGGATTTTGCAAAGCTGTTTATGAAACGGCACAACATTCCTACGGCTGCTTCCCAAACTTTCACTATCAAAACACTCCAAGAAGGGCTGGCATATTTGGATAAACATTCCTTGCCTATAGTCCTAAAAGCAGACGGACTCGCGGCAGGCAAGGGCGTAATCATCGCACCTGATATAGCCTCAGCCAAAATAACTTTACGCGAAATGCTCGAAGATAAAAAATTTGGGGAGGCTAGTGCAAAAGTTGTAATAGAACAATATCTGGACGGCATCGAGCTTTCCGTTTTTGTACTCACAGACGGCACACACTATAAAATCTTGCCTACCGCCAAGGATTATAAACGCATAGGCGAAGGCGATACAGGCTTGAATACAGGCGGGATGGGCGCGGTTTCTCCCGTACCTTTTGCTGATGAAGCCTTTATGAAAAAAGTAACTGCAAACATCATAAAGCCCACGCTTGCAGGTTTACAAGCCGATAAAATAGACTATGTAGGCTTTATTTTTATTGGATTGATGGCTGTAAAAGGCGAACCTTATGTCATAGAATACAATGTGCGTATGGGCGACCCCGAAACAGAAGCCGTATTGCCTCGATTAAAAACCGATTTCGTTCACCTTTTGTCTATGGCAGCCAAGCGCACACTTGACCAAGTAACACTGGAGGAAGAAGCGCAATTTGCCACCACCATCATGCTCGTATCAGGCGGTTATCCCGAAGTCTTTGAAAAAGGATACCCTATAGAAGGTGTAGAGGATGTGCAGAACGCTTTTGTATTCCATGCTGGCACATGCGAAAACGAAACCAAACAAACCTCTACACATGGCGGGCGTGTGATAGCCGTTACTGCCTTAGGCGATACCCTTCCCGAAGCACTCGCGCTCGCCAACAAAGCTGCAGAAACTATTACTTTTGAAAAAAAATACTACAGGCGCGACATAGGCAAGGATTTGATGTAAACCTATACAAAGCCCTTGCCTACAGTCAGTAGGCAAAGGCTTGTCTTTTAGTACTTTACGCCTAATTTTTTATAAATAAAACTCAGCAGCCATGCAGGACCAATAAGCAAAAACTGTACATCTTTGAGAAAAGACGGCTTTTTCCCTTCCACATTATGCCCATAAAATTGCCCCACCCACGCGATAGCAAAAATCCCTAAAGAAATAGCCCACAAAGGCGCGAAATTGGCTTGCACAAGGTAATAATTGCCCATTATCATCAATACACAAATGAACAACATGCCCACCGCCATTACTACCGACATACGTAAGTAAAACAACAACGCGAGGGAAAGTGCAAGCGTCGCCCAATTAAAAAATGGCTCGTAGCCTCTGGGCGCAATAGCCTGTAAAAAAACTGGTGGGACAGACCACAAAAGCCCAATCAAACTAAATAAAATACAAGGAACGCAAATCCAATGCACCATTTTATTAAACGGATTTTGATGACTTTCGCCATATTCGGAAAGCCATTGTTCAGTAGTACGCATATTCTCAAACTTTATAACTGAAGTTACGCGGTAGTGTTATATTAGACTTCTTGCGAAAGTCCTTTTGCCTCCCCTCCAAATTGGAGAAAGGGCAGGGTGTATAATGCTACCGCATTTTATACGGGCAAATATAGTATATTTTTGTAATATATTTTTTTTGTGCAAAATAAGAAATAAAGTCTATACTTGCACTTACTTTTATAACATTCAAACTTTTATATGCTTTCTATTACCGACACCAACGCGCTCATTCGCCAAAGACGCTCTACCTTTCCTGCACAATATACAGGCGAGCAGGTAGAAGATAGTATCATTTGGCAAATGCTTGAAAATGCTAATTGGGCACCCACGCATGGGAAAACCGAACCATGGCGTTTTGTAGTCTTGGCAGGCAAGATGCTTCCATTATTTGCAGACTTTCAAGCTGATGCTTACAAACAAAATACACCCACAGAAAATTTTGATGAGGCCAAATTTGATAAATTGCGTGCCAATCCGCGCAAAGCCTCTCATATCATTGCGGTTTGTATGAAACGCCAAGAGTCAGGCAAAATACCTGAAATTGAAGAAGTTGAAGCAGTTGCCTGTGCTGTTCAAAATATGTACCTCACTGCTACTGCATATAACGTGGGCGCGTTTTGGAGTACAGGCGGGGCAACTTACCTACCCGAAGGCAAAGCATTTTTAGGCTTAAATGAGCAAGATAAACTATTAGGTTTTTTTTATGTGGGTGTGGTAGGCAAGCCCTCAATAGATGGCACACGCAAACCCATTCAAGAAAAGGTAACGTGGCGGTCTTGATATTCAAGAAGTCTAAATAAAGTGATACTCTGACAAATTTTGTGTTGAACCACATAGAAACATAGAGAACATAGCCCAAAACACTGTGTGCCGTATCGTTCTATGTGGTTTATACCTCGCGCCACTAAAATTGTCGGAGCACCAATAAAGTTTATATACACTTAAAACGCATCTTCCAAATGCATGATTTCTGTGCCTGTTGTTAGCTTGGTAATCGCTATGATATCAAAACGGATATTGCCTTTCCACTCCTTTTCGTGGAGGTAATATTCGGCTACGTGGCGTATTTTTTTTTGTTTGGCAGGTGTAACGCTTTGCTCAGGGTAACCAAAGCGAATGTTCTTGCGCATTTTTACTTCCACAAATAGTACGCAATTTTCATGTTGTGCGATGATGTCTATTTCCTTTTTGCCACACCGAAAATTATGGCAAAGTATGGTATAGCCTTTACTTTCCAAAAAATCATGGGCGAGTTGCTCTCCGTTTCTGCCGATAGTAGTGGTTGTTTGCAACATAAAAATAGTTTTCGCAAATATACTTGCAAAAAACATAAAAAAGAAACACTTTTGCAAGAAGTCTATTTTGTGATGAGGCTAATATTGAAAATGAAATTATTGCCATGCCCAATATTACCCCACTATTTATATCCAAAAACCAACATAAAGACAGCTTTTATTTGGTATATCAACCAAAAACAACCTTTTTTTGAACAAAAGACTTATAATACAGAAAAAATAAAGCCAATTTTTTGTAATTAAAAAAAAAAAAGGTTTATTTTGTGGAACACTATGCGATAGAATCAATAACTTCAGTTAAAATTATGCAAAATCATATAAATCGCCTGTTAGTAGGCATTCTCGTATTGACAGGGTGTACAGCTGTCCCACCCAAAATCACAAGGTTCGAAGCCCCGCTAAGTATAGTGCGTGGCGAAAAAGCGGTTCTCATTTGGGATGTTATTCCTACCAAAGCACTTCAAAACATCGTACTCGTTGGCCTGCAAGATAGCCTGCCTGTGCAAGGAAAAGTGGAAGTCAAACCAACAAAACCGCAACAATACGAACTAAAAATACAATATAAACATAAGCGTAATTTAGTAACTGAATCACGCCAAGTAAACATTCTGATGGAAGAGCCTCCAGCTAAGTTCAAAGGAACTGAGAAAATGAACATAGGCGAAGAAGCCGTGTTAATATGGGAGCTACCGCATTTTGTTCAAAACGTGCGCCTTTCTGAATGGGGCAACGGTCAAATGTTAGAGGATTGGAACGACATGCCAAGCCACGCCAACTATATCGTAAAACCTAAGAAAAATGTTCTATACAAATTAGAATATACGGACGAGGGTATGCTCAAGGTATTGGAGCATAAAATTGATGTCGCACCCGCTTTTTTTACAGGCACACGCAAAATTATTGCAGGCGAAGAAGTCCAATTAATTTGGAAAATCAACCCCAATATAAAGCACATCAGTTTAGAAAAAAGAGAAAATAGCTACACACGTGAAATATTGAAAGATTACTTGCCTGCCACCGGTAACCACAAAGTAATACCAACGAAAACCACAGAGTATTTGCTCAGCATGGTAGGCGAGCATCATACAACCTTGTTGCACCAGGTAGAAGTAGTAAATGGCGTTATCACAGGGCAAAAAACGGTGAAAAAAGGTGAAAAAGCATTCCTTTCATGGCGTGCCACTGCTACTGCCAAACGTGTATGGATTGAAACCATAGAAAATAACGAGCCTACTACCTTGTACGCGAACCTGACTGAAGAAGGGCAAATGCAAGTGAACCCACACGGCTCTACACAATACCTACTCGCTGTAGAAACAGAAGATGGTACAACCAAATACGAACACGCTGTAAGGGTTATAGAAGCAAACGAAGCAGGCATTTATACACATGCCTCGCCTACCTCTAATCATTATGGAAACACACAAGTGCATCACAAAGGGTTGAGCAGCGTTGATGATTCGCCATTGAGCATACAGCCAAACACAATCATAGCACCCCTATCGAAAGTATTATTTGATTTTGAAAAAACAGAGTTCTCGCCTTCTTACAACAGCCAACTCGATGTATTGGTGACACAACTCAAAAAAGACGAAAGCGCAATAGCAGAAATTGTAGGACATGCTGACCTCAAAGGCTCAACAAAAGCCTGCGACCGCATAGCAAAAGAAAGAGCAGAAAGTATTAAAAAATATTTGGTAAATGCTGGCATATCTGAATACCGTATCATAACAAGGTCGTTTGGACGCATGTTCCCTACAAACTACGAAGAACAAAGTGAAGATACAGCACACGAAAATAGACGTGCCGAAATCGTTATCATGAAGTAATGCATGCACGCATGCTTTACTATTCTAAAAAAAAACGCCTTTAAAAAGGCGTTTTTTTTTATTAGTGTGAATTTTCCGTTGTAGATTGTGTAGCGGAAAATTTACATCAACTTTTTTCATTAAACAAGTCCTGCTTTTTTGAGGAGAGCTTTAGGCGAGGGCGTATGTCCTCTAAAACGTTTGTATAGTTCCATAGGAGGTTCGCTTGAGCCTTTGCTGAGAATATTTTGGCGCAAGTTTTCTGCAGTAGCTTTATCAAAAACGCCTTTTTCCTCAAACAATTCGAAGGCATCAGCTTCTAAAACCTCCGCCCATTTGTAGCTATAATAGCCTGAAGAATAACCACCTTGGAATATATGCGAAAAAGCAGTACTTGCCAGTGTGCCCTCTACGGTAGGCAAGTCGATTTGTGCAGATGCGACGGCTTCGCGTTCAAAAGCTACTATTTCTGTAATATCTTCTGGGTTTTGGCTATGCCATGCCATGTCCAACAATCCAAAACTTACCTGCCTAAGCGTGGCGTAACCTTCTTGAAAAACACGTGACGCACGTATTTTGGCAAGGTATTCAGTAGGGATCGCCTCGCCTGTTTCGTAATGATGCGCAAAAGTATGCAAGGCTTCTTCGGCGTAGCCCCAATTTTCCATGAGTTGCGAAGGCAGTTCTACAAAATCCCAAGAAACGTTTGTTCCCGCCAAACTTTCATATTGGCATTGGCTCAATATCAAGTGCAAGCCATGCCCAAACTCGTGAAACAATGTCAGCACTTCGTTGTGTGTCAGCAGGGAGGGGGCTGTTTCAGTCGGTTTTGTGAAATTGCAGACCAATGAAACGTGTGGGCGCACCTCTTCACCTACTTCAGTGCGGTATTGCCCTCTGAAATGCGTCATCCACGCGCCATCTTTTTTATGACCAGGGCGCGGAAAAAAGTCCATATACAAGACTGATAAATGCTTGCCTGCCTCATCTTGTACTTCATACGTTACCACATCTTCGTGATAGGTAGGAATATCGTTCCGCTCTATGAATTGCAACCCAAATAAGCGCGTAGCGATATTAAAAACGCCTTTAGTAACATTTTCCAATTTGAAATAAGGGCGCAAAAGCGCGTCATCTATTTCAAATTTTTCTTTTTTTAATTTTTCGCTATAGTGCAAAATATCCCAACGTTCAAGTTGTTTAATATCGCCTATTTTTTGGGCATACGTTACCAATTCGTGCATGTCTTTGGTAGCGGCAGGCAAGGCATATTGCAACATTTCTGCTAAAAAGTCCTTTACTATGGCAGGCGAGTTTGCCATGCGCTCCTCCAGTACGAAGTCGGCATGAGAAGCGTAACCCAATACTACGGCGCGTTGATGGCGCAGAGTTGCGATTTGTTTTACGAGGTCTGTATTGTTAAATTCATTGTTTCTGAAGCCTTTAGAGCCAAAAGCGATGAACATTTTTCTACGCAATTCTCGGTTTGTGCTATAGGTCATAAAAGGCTGATAGCTTGGGTAGGCAAGTGTGAACACCCATTTTCCCTCCGCGCCTGTTTGTTTTGCAGTCGTTGCGGCTTCTTCCACAACACTTTCAGGAAGTCCTGCCAAGTCGCTTGCTTGTTCTATAGTAAGTGTGAAGTTTTTAGTGTCTGCCAATACATTTTCTCCAAAAGTAAGGCTGACTTGCGCGAGTGCCTTGTCTATTTCGCGTAATTTCTCTTTGCTTTCGGGAGGCAAGTTTGCGCCATTTCGGGCAAACGATTTATAGGTTTTTTCTAAAAGCCGTTGTTGCTCAATGTTGAGTGTAAGCGTTGCGCGTTGTTCAAAAACTGCTTTAATACGTTGAAAAAGTGCCTCATCAAGCGTAATATCGTTGCTGTATGCACTCAAAAGGGGCGAGGCTTCTTGCGCTATTTGTTGGCGCGTTTCGTTGGTATGTGCATGATTGAGGTTGAAAAACGCTTCTGAAACAGTATTCAGTCGCTTGCCTGCCCGCTCAAGAACTTCTATAGTGTTTTCAAAAGTAGGCAAGGCTGGATTGCTTTTGAGCGCATTTATTTCGCCTTTTGCTTCCTCGATGCTTTGCATGATGGCAGGCAAGAAATGCGCATCGGTTACTTTATGAAACGGGAACGTCTCAAACGGTGTTTCAAAAAATTCGAAAATAGGATTTTCAGACATAGAAAAGATAAACTGTTTTTCAAAGGTACAGCAATTGTATCAAAAGTTACAAACTTTACAGCCGAAAACCCTTATATTTGCAAAAAAAAACAAAATACCATGAAACGCCTATTTTCTTTTACTTTCTTTTTTATTTTGTTGCTTGCGATGGCAAATTGCCAAAACAGTGTGGGGCAAAATGAAAGCCTGCTTGCTCCTGAAGTATTCGCAGTAAAGCTCAAAAAAACCGCCAATGCCCAAGTGCTTGATGTCCGCACTGCAGAAGAGTTTGCGGATAAACACCTCGCCAACGCATTGAATATAGATTACAATGGTGCGGATTTTCAAGCTGATGCTGTGAAACAACTGGATAAGAAAAAACCTGTGTTTGTGTATTGTCTTGCAGGAGGACGTAGCGCACGCGCCGCCCAAATTCTGAAAAAGGAGGGCTATGAAGTCTTTGAAATGCAAGGCGGTTTGGCAAAGTGGCAAAGTGCTAAACTTCCGCTTGACTTGCAACCCAATACAAACGAAAACAAGGGATTGACTTTACAAGCATTTGAAGCCGCTTTAGCAAAAGATAAACTTACTTTAGTTGATTTTTCGGCTACGTGGTGCCAGCCTTGCAAAAAGATGAAGCCTATTCTTGAAAAAGTAGGCAAGGACATGGAGAAAAATCTAATTGTCCAAATTTATGACTTTGATGCCAATCCTGAAATAGCCGCTCACTTCAAAATAGATGCCTTGCCTACCATGTTGCTATTCAAAGCAGGCAAAGTAGTCTGGCAGTTCACAGGTACAAAAGAAGAAGGCGAATTGAAAACAGCTTTGGAAAAATTTTAATTGTTGCAACTACTTATGTCCCATATTTTTTACAACGTTTTGCTCATCGATTCAGCGTCTGAATGGAACGGTCAGCGCGTAAATTTACACATAAAAGACGGTATCATTACTGCTGTGGAGGCAGGCAAGGCAGTGCAGGCAAGCGACACAACGGCCGCTACTGATTGCGCTGCGCAATGTGTGTCTTTGGGTTGGATAGACATGCGCGTCCTGTTGCCCGAACCCGGACTTGAGTATAAAGAAACTTTGCTACATGGCGCAAAAGTAGCCCAACGTGGTGGATTTACAGATGTCGTCTTGTTGCCCAATACCTTGCCTGCCCGACAACGCAAACATGACCTTGCATTTGTGCGCCAAAACCAAGCCGACTCGCCTGTGCGTTTGCATGCTATGGCGTGCATCACAGTAGATACAAAAGGGCAAGACCTTACAGACATGATAGACCTGCACCATGCAGGCGCAGTCGCTTTTTCAGACGGCAATGTGCCTATCGTGCATACGGGAATTTTGATGAAAACCTTGCAATACTTACAACACTTTGACGGCTTGTTGATACAACGTCCCGAAGACACTTTGCTCACGCAACATGGCGTAATGCATGAAGGCATACAAAGTACGCTTTTAGGATTGAAAGGGATGCCTTCGCTTGCCGAAACATTGTGTATTCAACGCGACTTGCAACTGCTCGCTTATGCAGGTGGCAGGTTGCATTTTTCGCTTGTTTCTTGTGCAGAATCGGTAGCACTTATCCGCGAAGCTAAAAAAAATGGACTTGCTATAACGTGTGATGTGGCAGTGCATCAACTCTTTTTTGAAGATACTGCTATGCAAGGTTTTGATAGTTTTTTTAAGGTAAATCCGCCTTTCAGAACGCAAGAAGACCGAGAAGCTCTGTGGGAAGGTTTGGCTGATGGCACTATTGATGCTATTGTTTCAGACCATCAACCTCAAGACGAGGAGAGCAAAAATTTGGAGTTGGATATGGCAGAGTTTGGCGTCGTAGGTTTAGAAACGTTCTTTCCTGCCCTGCATACCGCCAATAGCCGACGCGAAAAACCATTGCCTTTGTCGGTCTTGGTAGGCAAGTTCACTTATTCGCCCCGCGTTATATTACGCCTCGCTGTACCAAAAATAAGCGCAGGTGAAAAGGCATGCCTTACGTTTTTTGAATTGGACACGGAAACAGTCATAGAAGCAAGAAATTTGCTTTCTACTACTAAAAACTCGCCTTTTTTGGGAATGACTTTGCGTGGAAAAGCAGTAAAGACTATTTGTGCGCTATAGCACCATATACTATAGCATATTGCGCACTGATGTAGGTGAGCATTACCCAAAAACCACCCAAATAAAGACTCCCTTTCCAAATAAATAAATTCAAAGAAAGCAAGGAGTCAGATACAATGAAAAGCATTGCGCCCAGCATAATCCATTGAAAACTTGCCTGCGAAGTGTGTTGGTAGCGGTTGAGTGCCAACACACCCATAGCAGTCAAAACGGTTGCATAAACAGCTACAGGCACTGCCAAGCCAGCCAAATTCGGATATAAAAAAGCATAAAAAACGCCTAAATAAACTAAAAATGGCAATAGTAAATATGGCTTTTGAGATAGCAGACGCTTTCGCCCAACAGCGGTAGTGTCGCTATATGCACATAAATACAAGACGTGCGCCACCAAAAAACTCCCCAAACCTGCCATAAAAAAACCTTCTCCTTTGAATAACAAGAAAATATCGCCTGCCCATGAAAAAAACAAGGCGATTGTGATACATCTTGAAAAATAAGTGAGCTTTCCACCTATTGTTTGCCAAAAATATGAAAGCAAACTCAACATTAACAACGGTTTGCAGATGAAATGCAACGGCTCATAAAATAAATTGCCTACCAAATCGGCTAAACTTGTAACAAAAAATACATACAACATAGCGCAAATATACACAAAATAGGGGGTTATTCACGCTTGCACGCCCATATTATTGACATGTAGCGGTAGCAAGCCCTTGCCTACCCGATAGGTAAAGGCATAGGTAAAAGTATAGCTTTTTTAATAACTCAAAAAAAAACTTATATTTGCGCTTATTCTATCATTCTAAATCATTATTTTGTTATGTCGTATCAGAAAATCGTAGAACTTTTAGGTGCAGATGCCAAAAGCCTACTCGAACATGAGTGCAAAACCATCAGCAAGGCGGCGTTGCATCTTCCTTCACCTCATTATCTTGATGACGTTTTTAGCATCAGCAATCGCTCTCCGCAAACTATCAAAAGTATTGCGCAAATGATGAATAGCGGGCGTTTGGGCGGTACAGGTTTCGTATCTATTTTGCCTATCGACCAAGGCATTGAGCATAGCGCAGGCGCGTCTTTCGCACCCAATCCTATTTATTTTGACCCTGAAAATATCGTAAAACTTGCGATAGAAGGCGGTTGCAATGCAGTAGCGACTACCTTCGGCGGGCTTGCGATGATGTCGCGCAAATACGCACACAAAATTCCATTCATGGTCAAAATCAACCATAATGAACTCCTTACCTACCCCAACCAAGCGAATCAAGTAATGTTTGGCTCGGTGCGTGATGCATGGAATTTGGGTGCAACTGCAGTAGGCGCGACTATCTACTTCGGTTCAGATAATTCTACCCGCCAAATCGTAGAAGTAGCGCAGGCATTTGAAGAAGCACACTCATTAGGTATGGCGACTGTACTTTGGTGCTATGTGCGCAACAATGCGTTCAAATCAGACAAAGATTATCACGTATCTGCCGATCTCACAGGGCAGGCGAATCACTTGGGCGTTACTATCCAAGCGGACATCATCAAACAAAAATTGCCTGAAAACAATGGCGGTTACAACGCGCTGAACATGGGCAGCTCCAGCTACGGCAAAACGGACAAACGCATTTATTCACAACTTTCGTCAGACCACCCTATTGACCTTTGCCGTTATCAAGTGGCAAACTGCTATATGGGACGCATTGGTTTGATTAACTCTGGTGGTGCATCTTCTGGCGAATCGGACATGGCAGAAGCTGTAAAAACTGCCGTTATCAACAAACGCGCAGGCGGCATGGGCTTGATTTCAGGGCGCAAAGCCTTCCAACGCCCTATGGCTGAAGGCATACAAATCTTGAACGCCATTCAAGACGTGTATTTGTCAAATGAAATCACAGTAGCGTAAGTTCTTTATATACAAAACGTGCAGCTTAGGCTGCGCGTTTTTTTCAAAAAACATAAAAATTTAGATTTGTGATTTAGTTTGGTTATTTTTGTTTCAAAATAAATACAATTTGAGTATGATTACTATAGCTATTGAAAACAAACCTAATATTTACGAGATGTATTTGCACATTATAGAGCATTACCTCAACCAAAACTACAGCGACTCGGCTATACTCATCAATGGAGAATGGGGAAGCAGTAAGACTTTTTTTGTTAATAGCGTACTCAAAGAAGTTTGGTACTCTGACAAATTTTGTGTTGAACCACATAGAACCATAGAGGACATAGCCCGAAACACTGTGTGCCATATCTTGCTGCGTGGTTTATACCTTGCGCCACTAAAATTGTCGGAGCACCAAAAGTTTGTAGACAGCATGTGAGTTGTATCCTTTCTTATGTAAGCAGTTCGTGTAAAATGGCAGGCAAGATATGAGCAAGCGCGTGGTTTCTAAAAGCCAAAAACGCATTCATTTCATCTTTGGCATTTTTACTAAAAGTTTCTAATAACATATCTAATCTTGGTTCGAATTCTTCAGGTGGGTGATAAGACATAATACTCTTCAAATCTCTCACAAAATCATTTAAAACGACTCTTTTACGTTCGTCATTCAACCACACTCTATCTAAGCCACAAGTTTCTATGGTATATTTCCCTCTCACATCTTGTGAAGAAATCTTACCATTTTCATCAAATGCCCAAATATTTTCAAAATCATCAAATTCAGGATGTAAAAGTTTAGGTTGTTCTGTTTGGTTGTATTTTTCGCAAAGGCTATGGACTTCAAGCAAGTCGCTTGTCTGAAAAGTAGTTTGTGTACCTTGAAGCTCAAATCTTGCTTTTTTGTAATCCTGATTGCAGGTAGGGCAGGCAAGCAACAAATTATCCCACGAGTAGGCAAGCCAATAGTAAATAGACTTGGGACGATAATGCTCTACGTCTGTGCGTTCTACTTTTGCCTCGCAAAATGCACACTTAGATTTATAATGTTCACAAAGAGCTTTTTTTATATCGGCTTGTTTGTAACGATTGTCATAAACGGGCTTATGAATATATTCTTGGGCTTTTATCAACTTGATGCGCCTATTATGTGTTGTATTCGTCTTATTTACGGTAGGCAAGGCAAGCGTAGCCGGAGTTTGAGAAGAGTCTTTGGGTGGAAGTTTCCGCATAAGGATTAGGCTTTTTTGTGTTTTTCAAGGGCATTTTTAATCATTTCATCGAGTTTTTCAGTGCTTATAAACTTTTTGCCTGCCTTGCGCAGTTCTACCACATCTTCAGATATAGCTTTGTGGATACGTGCATACAAATAATCATCGCTTGTGTCTAAGTCTTTATTTGCATCATACACCCGCATACGCGCCGACTCCATACCAAACAAGGGCGAAGTAATGATGCTATTAGCCATGAGATGACTCATTTCGGAAGCGTAGAAAGGTTCACTTACCTGTGTGTAACCTTGTTCATCTTTATAAAGCCTAAAGAAAATGGCATCTTCTGATGCCCCCATGATATTCACAGGACTGTGTGTAGTAAAAATAAACTGTATCTTAGGAAACCAAGCCCGTAATTTTCTTACTATTTGAAACTCCCATTTTGGGTGTAAGTGCAGGCTAATCTCATCAACCAATACAATGCCTTGAAAGTCTTGCATTTTCTCTGCTTCTGGCTGATTTTCCGCCAAACGTGAAAGCATATCCACTGCCCAAGTGATTACACTTTTGTAGCCTTCAGAAAGTTGAGTGAAAGCTATAGGAAAACCGCGTTCTATAAATTCGAGTTTCGTTCCTTTTTCGTCGAGTTTTATTTCCACGTTTTCAGCCAATAATTCTTGAAGCATCAAAACCGCATCATCAAATTTTATGCTTACTGCGTGTCTAAAATTCAATCTATCCAAATCTATAAGCCATTCCTCGGGCGAGCGCAAATAAACATCATCACTAAAAAGCGTTCCAAAACCATACTTATCGAGTTCATTGATGTTTTTTCTACATCTATGAACGCCGTAAGCAAAAAGGTTTTTGATGAAATTATCATCAGTTATTTGTCTATCAAATGTTGAATTCGTTGTAAGATTTGAATCTATAACCATTTGCTTGATAATACCTATGTAGGGGACATTCATGTTAGCATTTTCAATGAATTGCTTATTGATTGCATATACAAGCCCTTGCAAAAGCAAAGTTTTGCCATCGCCGTTCTCACCTAAAAAATATATTTCCTTGTAATTGCTTAAATCCTGTAGCCTAATATCTTTGATGCAAAAAAAATTGTGTATTTCAAAACTATCAAGATAAACATCAAATACACCTCCTTGTAGTGTTGGGGCAGGCAAGCGCTTATTCTTCGCTGAATTTTTATCAAAACCTGTAATTTTTCTAACCTTGTCCCCTTTGGTATTAGTATATTCATAATAGGCACCTTCTTTTTCAAAAACAAACCCGTGGTCTCGCAAATCACGAATCAACCCAGCAGATTGAGGGCTTATTTTGGATAGCTCTGTGCTTGTAACTTCTTGCTTGTAGGCAAGAATTAAAACAGCAAAGAGCTTGCTTACCTTCTTAGGAAACATCTCATACAACAACAATTTCTCATCTATGTTCGGGTTGGCAGGCAAGTTATATTGTTGCAGGCAAGTTTCCACAAGAGTGCGGTTATGCTCTACGATTTCTTGTTCTTCAGGGCTTAGCATAGGTCTTAAGTATTTTAGTGATGCACAAAAGTAAAGGAAATACTCAAAAAAGCAAAAAAACATTGGTACTCTGACAAATTTTGTGTTGAACCACATAGAACCATAGAGGACATAGCCCGAAACACTGTGTGCCATATCTTTCTATGTGATTTATACCTTGCGCCACTAAAATTGTCGGAGCACCAAAACATTTAGTGCTACCTCAAATTGTGTGTGCTGTTCTATTGTCCCCTTCTTTTGAATTTGAAATGCGTCCAGCTCATGGGCATTTATGGCTATCTATGAAGTTTTAATTAGCCTATCTTGTAATTTTTCGCTTTTTATGTTTTAACTTTACGCCCAAAATCAGCACATACGCATGGCACAATATAGGCTCAAACGCAATGTAAATATAGCAATAGGCGTAATAGTTTTGTTTTTATTGATAGTTGCAGTAGAAACATTGCTACGCAACAAACGCATTGGACAAGTACATCTAAGCATCGAACGCCCCAACAATTTGCTTTTTATAGACAGTACAGAGGTAAAACGATTGCTCACCAATAACAACAAAGAAGACATACACAAAGCCTCTTTCCGCCAGCTTTCGGTCAAAACCTTAGAAAATCGTGTGAAAAGCAACGTTTTTGTAGATAAATGTGAAATAGCACGCGACTTATCAGGCAATCTTTGGGTAAAAATAAAACAGGCTAAACCTATAGCCCGCTTCATGCGTGAAGGGAAACCTGACTTTTATGTGGATAGCATAGGCAAGATTTTGCCTGTTTCAGAACGATATACGGCGCGTGTAATGCTTATTACACGTGAAAATGATGACCGCCTCCCTAATTTCAAAGAAGATGACTTTAATTTATTGCTCCTCATCAAAAAAATAAGCCGAAGCAAGTTTTGGAAAGCCCAAATATCAAGTTTGCACCTTACTGCCAAACGCGAAATACTGCTCTATCCACAATTGGGCAGCCATGCTATAGAGTTCGGGCGTTGTTTTGATTTAGATGATAAACTTGAGCGACTAATGATTTTTTACAAAGACATTTTGCCTCGCAAAGGTTGGACAAAATACAAACGGGTTTCGCTTAAATTCAGTGGGCAATTGGTGTGTGAATAATCGTTTGTTGTTATCTTAGAAAATTTAGCCTACCTTTGCCAATATTTTCTAAAACTGTAACAACAACATCTATCAATAGCTATATGAAATCTTTGCGCACTTGGCACATCTGCACATGGGTATTGTTTGCCTCAGCCCTTGCTACGAGCTGTAAGCCCACGCAAACTACCCGCGAACCTGTATTGATGAAAATAAACGAGGAACCCATCGCGGTTTCCGAATTTAAATATGTGTATGAAAAAAGCGTTACCGCACCCGATAGCTTATACATGCGCAAAAGTGTAGAGGAGTATTTGACTATGTTTACCAATTTTAAACTACGTGTCGCGGAGGCAAGGGCGTTTGGTATGGATACTACTTCTGACTTCCGCAATGAATACGCTACTTACCAAGACCAACTCGCACAGCCGTATTTTGCTAATCCAACATTTATTGACTCGCTCACGCAGGAAGCCTACAAACGCTTGCAAAGCGAAGTAGCCGCCTCGCATATCTTGGTGCGCATAGCAGAAGAGGCAAACCCTGCTGATACTTTGCTTGCCTACCAGAAGATGCAAGCCATACGCGAAAAGGCAGTAAAAGGAGACGACTTTGCGCAACTTGCCTACGAACTATCAGAAGACCCCAGCGCGAAAGAAAATAAAGGCTCCCTGGGCTATTTCTCATCTATGCAAATGGTTTATGGTTTTGAAACACAAGCTTACAAAACAGCCGTTGGACAAATATCGCCTATATTTCGTACCGAATACGGCTATCACATTCTCAAAACACAAGATAAACGCCCTGCAATGGGTACGCTTACTGTGGCGCACATCATGGCGCAAGTTCCCCAAAAAGGCAATCCTGACGACTTAAACCAAGCCTTAAAACGCCTCGAAGAAGTCTATGCACGCCTACAGCGCGGTGAAAGCTGGGACGAGCTTTGCAAAAAATATTCTGACGATGGACCTACAAAAAGCAAAGGTGGTATTTTGCCTGATTTTAAAGTAGGCGAGGTAGTTCCTGAATTGGAGGCAAACGCCCTCACCCTCAAAAATGAAGGAGAATACTCTAAACCTTTCCGCACTCCGTATGGCTTCCATATTCTAAAACTATTGAAACGCAAAAGCTTGCCTGCCTTCTCCGAAATGGAAACCACGCTCCGCAATGAAGTTCAAAAAGATGGACGTAGCAAGTTGAGCAAACAAGCCCTCGTAAAACAAATTTTGAAAGAAAATAAATTCAAAGAAAATACGCTCAATGTACAAGAAGCAATGAAATTGGCTGACGCACGCCTGCCACAAGGTTCATGGAGCTATGATGTGAAAAACCCTGTCATCAATAAACCGCTTTTTTCATTGGCGAACAAAGACGCTAAATGGCAAAAAAACTTCTTGGTAAAAGACTTTTTAGACTATGTTTATCAAAAGCAAATACCCAAAATAGGCATTACTGATGGCAGTTATGTTATGCAAGGTTATTACAATAAATTCAAAGAAGAAGCCGCGCTTTCATTAGAGCGCACTTTATTGAGCCAAAAACACCCCGAATACCGCATGTTGTTGAACGAATACAGAGAAGGCATTTTGTATTTTGAACTCATGCGCCAAAAAGTTTGGAACAGAGCCATAGAAGATACTGTAGGCGCAAAAGGCTATTTTGATAATAACCGAGATAAATATAATTGGGACACACGTGTGAATGTTATTATGTATCAGGTAGGTAATGAGCAGATATTAGCACAAGTCAAAAACTACCTTACCAAACCTATTTATCCTGTTTATCATATCAAATCTGAAGGTATTTATTTTGAAAATGAAAAATACACACACGACGAAGCCGCATTAAACACGCTGAATATTCTCGTCAATACAATGAAGAAAAACCCTGATTTGGTGGTCGAAGTAGCCGGACACAATGGCGACAAAGAAAAAAGAATATTCTCCCTCGAACGTATCCGCGCTACAGTTCAATACCTAAACTTTAAAGGTATTCCTGATAGCAGAATCTCTACCAAAGAATTTGGCAGTTCTAAAACAGTTTCTACTACCGAACTACGCAAAAACCGCCGCGTAGAATTTACCTTTTTTAGCAATAGCAAAAAACAATTAGAGAAACTTTTGAACGAAACTAATCCGCTAAATCTTAAAATTACTGAAGGTGTATTCAGCAAAGGCGACAACGAAGTAGTGGACAAAGTTACTTGGAAATCAGGCTTCTATGAACTCACACACAACGGACAAATATTTTATGTGGACATTCAAGACGTAAAAGACCCGCGCCAAAAAGTATATGAAGAGGCACGTGGCTATGTCATCAACGACTACCAAAAATTCTTGGAAAAACAATGGATAGCCGAACTCCGCAAAAAATACAAAGTCGAAATGATGGACAAAGAAGTTGAAAAATTGATTAAAAAATAAATAGTTGCGAATAAAAAATGTATCTTTGTAGTAAAAATATGTATTGTGAAAAACTATTTGTATAAATCTGAGTTCGTTTCAGGGTTTTATGAAAACTGCTTCTCTCAACAAGTTCAATCTGAAAATGAGAAAGATGCCATAGTTTCTGCAGTTTCCTCCTTTCTTAACAAAACAGAGGCTAAAACTGCAAAATTTCTATAAAAAGAGTTAGGTAGAAATTGGACTATTGAAAATTTTTGGAAGTCGATAGATACGCGCTTTTTCAATGACTATGAAGCCTTTACTTTGTGTTGGGTTAAAGAAATTAACTATGATTTAGAATATTAAATAAAAAAACATGCTTGCTTTTATGGTTCGCGTCCTCGCAAACTATAAAATTTCTATAAATAAAACTAAACCATGGACTTTTTTTATCCTACTTTGTTTCATATTTGAACATAAACCTCAAATGTATGGTAAACGAAGCATTTGAAAAAATGATAGAAGAAAAAGCGACTGTCTTTGATTATACTATAAATATTTTTGCTACTGGTGCATTTTTATCGTCTTTAAAAGTTACGGATGGCGCAGGCAAGGTCTTTTGGGTGTGGCACGTGTCAGAATTTGTAGATGATAGCTAGAATCAGCTATTACACGCAATGAATTATTGACAAATGAAGATGATGAAGATGCCTAATTTTAATAGACTTTTTGCAAAAGTACTTCTTAAGAAATAGGAAAAAGGACTTCCGCAAGAAGTCTAATCAATCATTTTTCAAAACCACAGGTATATAAATAATAAAAACTTATGCACATTACATCAAAATTAGCGTTTATTTTCGTGTTTTTCCTGCCTGCCTGCAGTTGGTTTGGTGGAAATGCACCTGAGAAAAAAGGCAAACTCATAGCGCAGGTAGGCGAGGCTAAACTCTATGAAACAGACCTAATAGGTGTTATTCCGCCAGATACGCCCAAAACCGATAGCGCAGAGATGGCCAAAAACTACCGACAGACATGGCTACGCAGACAGTTAATGGTACAACATGCCAGCAAAGCTACCAAAATAGATGAACGCGACATTGAGCGCAAATTGCAAGATTATAAACAAGACCTTGTATTGTATGCTTATGAAAAAGAATACTTGCGCAAGAATTTGGACACAACAATAACCGAAAAAGAAATTCAGACGTATTATGAAAAAAACGCAGCTAACTTTGAACTAAAACAAAATATTGTCAAAGCACGCTTACTCAAAACTGCTAAAGATACTTCCAAACGTACTGCCGAAATGAAAACATGGCTCACAAGTAAAGACAAAAAAGACCAAGTAAAGTTAAGGGAGTTCTGCCTCAAATACGCGCCTTTTTATCACCTTTCCGATACTATTTGGGTAGATTTTGACGCACTTGTACGCAATACGCCTTTCCGCCAAATAGCCAACAAAACAGATTTTATACAACAAAATAGACTGGTAGAAAATACGGAGCAAGGTTTTACCTATCATTTGTGGATTGCTGAATACAAACTTTCTAATCAACCATCACCTTTGACATTTTCGCGTGAGCGCATTATAAGTATGATAGTCAATCAACGGCGCGTACAACTGATAAAAACAATGGAGCGCGACATATTTGAGGCAGGCAAGAAAAACAAAGGCTTTACAGTTTTTGATCAAAAATTAAAAAATTAAACCCCAGTATGAAAAAACTACTTTTCATTTTCTTTTTGGCTTTCTGTAGCCTCCCCACATTCGCTCAAGAAGAGCGCGAAGCGATTGATAAAATAATTGCCTCTGTGGATAATTACATTATCCTTCAATCTGAACTCGAGCAACAATACTATGATTTGCTTTCCAAACAAGCCATCAAGGAAGGCGAAGCGAGTAAATGTAAGGTGCTTGAAAGCATGATTATTCAAAAAATGATGCTTGCTAAAGCAGAAATAGACTCCGTGATAGTGGAGGATAAAGTTGTTCAACGCCAACTCGACCAACGCATGGACTACATGCTCAGGGGCGCAGGCGGCGATTTTTCCAAACTCGAAAAATTGTATGGGAAAACAATGAACGACCTAAAAAACGAACTGCGCGACATATTGCATGACCAACTCCTTGCACAAAAAATGCAAGAAAAGATAACCGAAAAAGTAACGGTTACGCCCAAAGAAGTCCGCAAATTCTTCGCTACTATCCCCAAAGACAGCCTAGACATTCCAAGCGAAGTAGAAATTTCACAAATTGTGAAAATTCCCGAACCAAGCAAAGAACAAAAACGCCTTACAAGAGCGCGTTTAGAGAAAATACGTGCCGAAATAGCCGCAGGTGCAGACTTTGCAGTGATGGCAAAAAAATATTCGGAAGATTATGCTTCTGCGCAAGAAGGCGGCAGTCTTGATTGGCAGAACAGAGGCAATCTCGTACCTGAATATGAAGCAGAAGTTTTTAGAATAAAAACGGGCGAGCTATCGCGTGTGATAGAATCCCAATTTGGGTTTCACTTGATTTTGTTAAAAGAAAGACGTGGAAATGAACACCTTTCCTCCCACATTCTTTTTAAAATAACACCCGACACACAAGATATGCTACGCGCTACGCGCTATTTGGACAGTCTTCGCTCTATGATTGTGCATGATAGCCTTAAATTTGCACGCGCCGCCAAAGAATATTCTGATGATAAAAATACCGCATCAGGCGGCGGCTCTATCATAGGCGAAGACCGTAGTACCAAAATACCCGCTATACCGGGCGTATTGGATTCCTATCTTTTCTTTGTAACAGATACGATGCAGGTAGGCAAGGTTACTATCCCCCTTACCTACCGCACCGAAGATGGCAAAGAAGGTATGCGCATCTTATTTTTCAAATCCAAATCCCAGCCGCATGTCGCCAACCTCAAAGACGACTACCAAAAAATATACAGCTATGCCCTGAACGAGAAAAAATCAAAAGTAATAGAAGATTGGTTCAAGAAAACAAAAGACCAAGTATTCATACGCATTGATGACCACTACAAAGGTTGTGATATTTTGGGAACAACGAGATAACAAAACAGGCGCAGGTAAATGATTTACTTGCGCCTGTTTTTATGAGGTGATGTGATGTGATGTGAAGGTTAGCTTCTGCCTTCCATAGATACGTAGTCGCGTTTTGTTGCGCCTGTGTATATTTGGCGAGGGCGACCAATAGGCTGGTCTTCCTTACGCATTTCGAGCCATTGTGCTATCCAACCGGGGAGGCGACCAAGCGCGAACATTACGGTAAACATATTGATAGGAATACCAATAGCGCGATAAATGATGCCTGAGTAAAAGTCCACGTTGGGATATAATTTGCGTTCTATAAAATAGTCATCTGAAAGGGCCGCGTGTTCCAATTCTTTTGCTATATCGAGTACGGGGTCATTGATGCCCAATTTGTTCAATATATTATCGCAGGCTACTTTGATAATTTTGGCACGCGGGTCAAAGTTTTTGTAAACCCTATGCCCGAAGCCCATCAAACGGAAGTCGTCATTTTTGTCTTTTGCTTTTGCTACATATTTTTTCACATCGCCGCCATTGAGTTTGATGTGTTCGAGCATTTCTATTACTTCTTGGTTTGCACCGCCATGCAAAGGACCCCAAAGCGAGCTGATACCTGCCGAAACGGAAGAGTACAAACTAACTTTTGATGAGCCAACCAGTCGCACTGTGGAGGTAGAACAGTTCTGCTCATGGTCTGCATGCAAGATAAGCAATTTGTCCAAAGCGTCCACTACTACAGGGTCAGGTTCGTATCCTTCGGTAGGGAGCGCGTACATCATGTACAAGAAGTTTTCGCAATAATTGTACTTGTTTTTGGGGTAATTCAATGGATGTCCATGCGAATTTTTGTATGCCCAAGCCGCGATGGTAGGCATTTTTGCAAGGAGGCGATAAATGCGCAAATCAGTAGCGTCGCTGTCTTTGCGTGGGTCTACAGAATTGGGGTAGAAAGTAGCCAGTGAAGAAGCGAGTGCCGCCATAACGCCCATGGGGTGTGCATTTACAGGGAAGCCGTCAAATATTTTGCGCATATCTTCGTTCACTAAAGTACGTCTGCGGATACCGTTTTCGAATTTAGCAAATTGCTCAGGTGTTGGTAACTCACCATAGATGAGCAGGTACGAAACTTCGAGAAAGTTTGATTTTTCGGCTAATTGTTCTATCGGGTAGCCTCTGTATTGCAAAATACCTTCCTCCCCATCAAGAAAAGTAATAGCACTTGTAGTCGCGCCTGTATTTTTGTAGCCTATATCTAGCGTAACATAGCCTGTCAAGTCGCGTAACTTGCTGATGTCGATGGCTTTTTCATTTTCCGAACCTACCAAAACGGGTAGTTCGTACTCTTTACCCTCTATGATGAGTTTGACTGTATTTGACATATAAAAATAGCGTTTGGATTGCTTTAGTAATTTTGAAGCCAAAATAGTCAAAAATTATATAAAAACAAAAAAAACAGCTTTTTTTTTGAAAAATAGCCTTGTTAAATCAAAATCAGAGATTATTATTTTCACTACGCACTGCTTTTTTCTTGCCTGCCCTTATAGCGAGTGGGTAGGCAAGGCACTTGCCTACATACAAAAAACACGTACTAAGCGCACGTGTTTCTTATAATAGACTTCTTGCGAAAATGTTTCTCAAGACCTCACACTCTGCCCTCTCTCCAATTTGGCGAGAGGGGAAGGACTTTTGCAAGAAGTCTAATGTTGTGGTAAAAAGTGGTCAGGACCAACTATTCGTTGCCTTCGTGTGCGAAAGAGAATAATTCTTCGCTTGGCTCAAAGATGTCGGCATTGAATTTTTTGATAAAGTCAGCAATTACTTGGTCATTTACTTCTTCTACGTTCAAAAAAATCTCCATACCGACTGTGGCTGACTCTTCTTCTTCCTCTTCTTCATAAATGAGCGCGTCTTCTTGAACACGTACTTTATCAGCGGCATAAATAGCATCTACGATAGCGTCATGCTCGACTTGTTGTTTTTCATCAAGTTCAAAAAACTCTGTGTCTTGCAATTCGGGGTGTTTATTGAAGAATGTTGCCTCAGCTTCGTCAAGCACGTTCATGTGATACTCGTAGCTGAGTGTGGACATATAGGCATCAAAAACGACCTCGCGTCCATTATCCTTGCCTACGAAGAAGAAACTTGCAAATTGTTTATCCTCGTCGTCTTGTTCTTCGGTTTGGTTATAAACGAAGGTTTTGCCTATTTTGGCGCACTCCTGACGGAGTTTTTCGATTTCAGCGTTTTGTGCCATATCAATTTAGTTGGGAGATGTAAAATATTATTTGGGTGCAAAAGTACACAGGTTTTTGAAAAAAAGTCTTTTTTGTTGTAAAATTATTTCACGCGCTCTATATACGCGCCTGTTCGGGTGTCGATTTTAATTTTCGTTCCACTGTCCACAAAAAGCGGCACACGCACTTCCGCCCCTGTTTCTACTGTGGCAGGTTTGAGTGTGTTGGTAGCCGTATCGCCTTTGATGCCGGGTTCGGAATAGGTTATGACAAGTTCTACAAAGTTGGGCATTTCAGCAGAAATAATATTTTCGCTTGAGTCAATGCTCACCAGCAGTATCATTTCTTCTTTTAGGAAGCGGATACTATCGCCAAGCATAGAGGCGGCGAGCATGCTTTGCTCATACGTTTCGTTGTTCATCAATACTAAGTTTTCACCTTCGCGATAAATGTATTGAAGCTCATGCACTTCCACGCGCTCTAGTTCTATTTTTTCACCGGAGCGGAATCGAGTTTGGATAAGGTTGCCTGTGCGTATGTTGCGCAGTTTTACGTGATACATGGCAGGGGCTTTATTGGGCGTAATGTGTTCCCATTCCATTACTTGCCCGAGTGCGCCATCTACCCAAATAAATGCGCCTTTTGAAATATCAGCAGTAGTAGCCATATAATAACAAAGTTCTAAGGTTGTTTTTTTTTGAGTGCAAAATTAGGCTAATTTTTCTACTTTATTGCAAAAAGTATCAAAGAGTATGCTCTTTTAGAGGCAAATGTGTTTAGAAATTTGTTTTCTGAAAAAAAAAAACTACTTTTGCAAGCCAAATAATAAAAAGCAACGCTTTCAATTCGCTATGACATTACTTTACATACTTTCATAATACACCTTCGTTGCAACACAATTTTTGTATATTATGTTGGGCAATTGTACAACCTAAACCGCTGTAAAGTCTTGCTATCTTTTCGTTTCTTATTATCGTCCAGCATATTAGCTATGCTTGGTTTTTGGTGGGCTACTCCGAGCCGCCTTACCGAAAACGAAGAAAAATCCTTTTCTTTAATTTTTAAAAATGCTGAAAAGCACCAGAAGAAAAAATTAGACAGCCTTTGGGAAAAGGCGAAAGTAGCTGTTTTGGATACACCCAAGCCCTACAAGCCTTTTCGCTTATCTTTGTATCAATCAAAAGATAGATACCAAGATTATTTTTCTATTGGTGCGCGCCAACCTACTTTGCGTATAAACCAAATTCAACAGAATATCACCTACCAAAAAGGGTATGGTTCAGATAGTTTGGGGCATTATTACAAAATAAATGAGGGCATATCAGGAAGCGATTATCGCGCACCTTCTATGCTGAATCAACAAGATTTGGAGGAAATCCAACGAGGTTATATGTTACGCCAAAATTGGCGAGAGCTTGCAGGAGGTAGAAAGGCAGAAACTGCCCTCACAGGCAAGGATTTGAAACTCAAAATTCCTACTGAAGCCCCGTGGTTTGATAGAATTTTCGGAGGTGATGCGATAGAGTTTACGCCTGTCGGCTTTGTAAACTTAGACTTCGGATTGCAAAACCAACGCACTGTCAATCCTCTCCTGCCGCTCCGCCAGCAACGCATCACAAACTTGAACTTTGACCCTCATGCGAATATCTCGATCACAGGCAAAGTAGGCACTAAATTGAAAATAGGTGGTAGCTTTGACACTAAAGCAAGTTTCGGTTTTGAAAATGCGATGAAAGTTGATTTTCAAGGCAATGAAGAGGATATTATTCGAAAAATAGACTTTGGCAACGTAACGTTTACCTTGCCTACCACGCTGATACAAGGCGGGCAAAACCTGTTCGGCTTATCTACTGAACTGCAGTTCGGCAGACTAAAAGTCCGCTCTGTATTTTCGCAACAACGCTCAAGAGCCGAAACCATTTCGCTCAAAGGTGGCGCACAACGAAGGGCTTTTTCTATCAGCTGTGGCGAATACGAAGACAACCGCCACTTTTTTGTTTCGCAATACTTCCGCAACAATTATGAGTTTTGGATGAGTGCCATGCCCCAAGTTATTTCAGGCATGCAAATCACCCGTATGGAGGTCTATGTTATCAATCGTGTGAACAATACTCAAGACTTAAGAAACGCAGTCGCATTTTTGGACTTAGGCGAGGCAAACCCCAACAAGCCCTCACTGAATACAAGTTCGGCTAACAAAGCCACGCGCAATGATGCCAACGCTATTCCAACCATTACGGCAGGCCTTTCCTTGAATGCCGACCAGATAAGTGCCGAACTTACCAACGCCACTTTCGTAAATGGGCAAGACTTTGTGTTGATGCGCTCATCACGCAAGTTGTTGGCACGCGATTTTACCTTTCACCCACAATTGGGGTATCTGAGTTTGATGACTCCCCTGCGCAACGATGAAGCCATAGCAGTCGCTTATGAATATACGCTGAACGGCAAAGTCTATCGGGTAGGCGAGCTTACCGATGATTATGCAGGGCGCGGGCAAGAAGAAATTATCAAACTTAAAATGCTTCGCCCAAATTCTATTCGGTTGGACTTGCCTACGTGGGATTTGATGATGAAAAACATCTACGCGCTCAATGCCTCCTCCATCAATCGCCAAAACTTCTTGTTAAGAATTATTTATCGTGATGACCTTACAGGCATCGATAACCCTACTTTGCAAGAAGGCGCAAGAACACGCGACCAACCACTTTTGCGCGTGATGAACCTTGACCGCTTAAACTCCCAAAATGACCCACAGCCAGACGGCAATGTCGATTATATAGAAGGACTTACAATTGATTCAAGAAACGGAAAAATTATTTTCCCTGTCCTCGAGCCATTTGGTTCAAATTTGGTAGGCAAGGCAAACTATGCTACCGACACGCGCCAACTCAAATTTGACCCTGTAGCCGAAACGAGCCTCATCAGCAAATATGTATTCACACAACTTTACCACTCTACAAAAGCAGACGCTTTACAAGCGGCAGACAAGAACAAGTTTTTCTTGGTAGGAAGTTATGAAGGGGCAGTGGGGCAACAAGTGTCGCTACCCGGTTTGAATATTCCACAAGGCTCTGTAAAAGTTACGATGGGCGGGATTCCTTTGCAAGAAGGCACACAATACACAGTGGATTATTCTACAGGGCAGGTAGAAATATTAGACCAGTCGCTCAAAGATAAACAAATAGACATCAGCTTCGAGAAAGCGGATTTATTCAGCTTTCAACAACGGCGTTTGTTTGGTACGCGCTTCGACTATGAGGTATTTAAGGAAAAAGACCTTGAACTTTCATTGGGTGCTACTTATTTGAGCCTTGCGGAAAGACCTGTTATCACGAGGGTGAACTTGCAAGAGGAGCCTGTTAATAACCGTATGTTGGGATTTGACATCAACTACAAAGCAAAATCGCGCTTCCTTACACGTATGGTTGACGCGCTTCCCCTTATCAATACAAAAGCAGAATCTGACGTGAGTTTTTATGGCGAATTTGCGAAACTCTATCCACGCGCAAGCAAATTTAGCAAAGACGTTTCGTTGATTGATGATTTTGAAGGCACGCGCACCGCTTTTAATTTCACACGCAATCCACAAATCGGCTGGAAGTTCGGCGCAACGCCACAATTATTCGCGAATGCAAATTCAATGGGGCTGGACTATGCCTACAAACGCGCAAAATTGGCGTGGTACAATGTGGACAACATTTTTTATAGAAATGATACACGTACGCCGCCTGTTGATTTGGAAAACCACTATGTGCGCCCTATCCAAATACAAGAGGTTTTTCCTAACCGAAATCGCCAACAAGTACAGTTGAACGAAATTATATTTGACATGGCGTATTTTCCAGAAGAACGTGGCGCATACAACTATAACCCTGACCTTACTGCCAATGGTTTATTGAAAAACCCACGTGAGAATTTTGCGGCTATCACAAGAGCCATTACTTCTGATATTGACTTCGACAATGCCAATGTGGAATATCTGGAATTTTGGCTGATGGACCCTTTCCTCAAAGGCACTAATGGACGTGTTATTGATGGACGACTAAACACAAATAACAACACAGGCGCGGACATTTACATCAATTTAGGCAATATTTCAGAAGATATTATACCAGACGGAAGGCACGGTTTTGAAAATGGTTTGCCTAAAGATGGCGACATCACCAAAACAACCGTAACTCCGTGGGGACGTGTTACGAACCAACAATATTTGAACAATGCTTTTGATAATGATGCTGATGCACGTCCAAACCAAGATGTTGGATATGATGGACTGAAAAACAGCGAGGAGGTTCGTTTTGCTTCGTTTTTGCCTTTTGTGAACGCGGTCAATGCAATAGTAACCAACCCCGATGCACGCCAACGAATCATAGAAGATATTTCGGCTGATAACTTTGATTACTTCTTAGGCACAGAAAAAGACGGAAGCAGTTTGCAAATCATTGAGCGATACAAACGCTTCAATGGTATGGACGGCAATACACCACTCTTGACTAACGTAGGCGAAAACACGCCCTCTTCCTCCAATTTTCCTGATAATGAAGACATGAATATTGACAATACCATCAGCAACGTAGAAGGGTATTATCAATATAAAATCCCTTTGCGCCCCAATCAGCTGAAGGTAGGCAATGGCTATATCATCAGCCAAAGTACAAACACTATCAATGGCGACGAAGTGTCATGGTATTTGTTTCGCGTGCCTATCCGCAATTTTCAGCAGAAAGTAGGGAGTATAGATGGCTTTAAGTCTATTCGTTACCTGCGCATGGCGATAACCAACGCTGAACAGCCTATAGTTTGTCGTTTTGCGCAATACCAACTCGTTTCGAACCAATGGCGCAGGTATTTAGGCGATTTGTCAGACCGTAGGTTTGGACTGCCACTTGAGCCTTACGATGCCAAATTTGCCGTTTCTACTGTAAATATTGAAGAGAATGGCGACGTGATAAATGGTATAACACCGTATATTACGCCTCCAGATGTAATACGCGACCGCGATGTTACAAGCGTGGTAGAGCGTAAACTGAACGAACAATCTATGCAAATGTGTGTAACAGATTTGCGGGATAAAGATGCGCGTGCTGTGTTTCGCAATTACAACCTTGATTTTTTGAGTTATACAAATTTACAACTCTTCGTGCATGCGCAAAGTGATAACATTGCTGATAATGAAACGTCCATTTTTGTGCGCTTAGGTACAGACTTTGCCGACAATTATTATGAAATAGAAATCCCATTGAAACTCACACCCAAAGGAACTGCAGACGAGAACGGAATATGGCCAGATGAGAATATGATAAATATTCCCTTCAATGAATTGGTAGAAACAAAAGTACTTCGAAACCAAGCAGGGCAAAGCGTGGTGATACCATTCAGCCGTTTTTGGGGAAAATACCGCGTTACTGTGAATGGCAATCCTGACTTGAGTGCCGTCATGACAGCTATGATAGGCATACGCAATCCCGACCAAAAAGAATGGGGGCGTGTTGATGATAAATTGCCTAAGTCAGTCTGTGTGTGGGTGAATGAAATGCGCATCAAAGGCTTTAATCAAGTAGCAGGCTGGGCGGCGATTGCGCGAGGCAGTGTCCGTTTAGCAGACTTTGCACAACTGAATGCCGCGGTGTCTTATACTACTTTTGGTTTTGGTACTATCAATCAACGCATATCAGAAAGAATCCGCAGTACAAGTATCAATTTTGATGCGTCAGCTACTGTAGCACTCGACAAACTCGTGCCTGATAAATGGGGACTTCGCCTGCCTATGTTTATCGGCTATGAAGAAAGGCGTGTATTGCCACGATACAATCCGCTCGACCCTGATGTAGAGCTGAAAACTTCCCTCCGAAAGTTTAATGATGAAGCCAAAAAAGCTGAATTTGAAGCACTTACAATAGAAAAAACTACTCGAAAGAATATCAACTTTACCAATGTCCGCAAAGTAAAAATGAACCCAAATGCTAAACCGCACCTTTGGGATATTGAAAATTTTACTTTCTCGTGGTCGCGTAGTGAGGAGAAAAGAACAGACATCAGAACAGCCGACTATTATAACTTGTTGAATAAATACGCAATAGGTTATACTTTTCAGCGAAAAGACCCAAAACCCGTTGAGTTTTTTGGAAAAAGCACCTCTAAGTTTTTAGGCAAGTCATACATGGTTTGGCTGAAAGACTTTAATTTTGACTTCTTGCCTACCAGCTTCAGTGTAGTGGGCGATATTGAACGCAGTTTTGTACGGACACTGTTTCGAGGTGCAGACCTTAGCACGCAAGGCGTTGAGGCATTGTTTCAAAAACGCATGTTGTTTAATCGTACTTACAATACGGCATGGGATTTTACAAAAAGCATCAGCCTTACCTACAATGCGACAGCAAACGCCGTTATAGATGAACCTGATGGCAATATAGACACACAGGAAAAACGCGACTCTATCTTCACAAACCTAAAGCGTTTGGGGCGCATGAAAGCGTTTCAACAAGGGGTGAACCTTACCTACAAACTGCCATTTGACAAACTACCTATCTTGAATTGGGTGAGTGCTGACGCTGTTTTTAGTACTAAAATGAATTGGGTGGCTGGTTCGATAGGCGTAAACGGGCAACGTGGGCAAGCCGACACTTTAGGCAATAACCTGATGAATGACCGCACTCGAAGCATTAATCCTAACTTTGACCTCGCGAAGCTTTACCAAAAGTTTAAGTTTTTGAAATGGGTAGAAAGTAAACCCGCTTTAAAGCCCAAAAAACCAAAAGAACCACCAACACTCAAACCCACGCCCAAAGATAGCTTACCCAAACCACAGACAGAAAAAGTGCGGGAATGGAAATTGCTCAAGACCGCCTTGCGTACTTTTCTGATGATAAGGCGCGTAACAGTTAGTTATTCGCTTAGTGAGCAGACCACCTTGCCTGGATTCTTGAAAGTTCCGCGATTTTTGGGTATGGACAGCAGTTTTGTTGCGCCGAGCCCAGGGTTTGCACTTTTGGGTAGCCAAAACCCCGACATCAAACGGCAGGCAAGTGAAGGGAATTGGATAGCACCCAGTATTTTCCAAAACAATCCTTTCATGCAAACCAAGTCCGAATCCTTAAAATTAACGGCTATGCTAGAGCCTGCCCCTGATTTCAGAATAACTGTAGATGCACAACGTACACGAACGGGTAGCTATAGCGAACTGTTCCGATACGTTCCTATTTTCAATCCTTCCACAGGGCAAACTACTACTTCTTTAGAAACCCAAAACCCCCTCCGCACTGGCACTTATACGGCTTCTTTTGTTGGATTTATGACTGCATTTAGCAAAAACGGAGATGCCATTTTTGATAATTTTGTAACCTATCGAAAGACTATCCAAACACGCCTGACTAATCTTAATCCGCTTGTAGAAACGGGCGTCCGCGGCTATGCAGACAATAACCCTGATGTACTGATTCCTGCTTTTATAGCCGCGTATAGTGGACGCAAAGCTGATAAAGTTGGACTTTCTGCTTTCCCCAAAATACCGCTTCCGAATTGGCAGTTTGACTATAGCGGTCTGGCAAAACTGGAGGCATTGAAGGAAACTTTTACTACATTTAGCATACGCCATAGCTATCAATCTACTTATACAGTAGGGAGTTACAGCAATTCGCTGGTATATGGAAGCGATTATATCAATCTTGGGCAAAGCGAACTTAATTATAACTTGCCTGATACTATGAATGCAGAAGGCAGTTTTATTCCTGTCTATGTAGTAAATCAAGTTACGATACAAGAGAAATTTAGCCCACTTTTGGGATTAAATATCCGCACCAAGAAAAATCTAAACATTACTTTAGACTATAGCCAAGACCGCGACATAAGCCTAAACCTCGCCAATGCTCAAATAGCTGAAATGCGCAATCGTAGTATTCGATTTAGTTTGGGTTATGTAAAAGCGAATATGAAACTGCCTTTCAAAAGTAATGGAAAGAATATTGTGCTGAAAAATGATGTGGACATGCGCATGGATATTACTGTGCGCGATACGAGGGCGTTGCAACGCAAAATCAATGAAGAGTCTATCACAACATCAGGAAACTTGAATGTCCAAATCCGTCCAACAATAAACTATACGGTAAATAAACAGCTCACTGTACAGTTTTATTTAGACCGTCAGCTGAATAATCCACGCATCTCGACTTCGTATAGGCGTGTAGCCACCAACGGCGGTATTCAAGTGCGATACAATATTGTGCCGTAATAAAACCTGCTTTGGCGAAGGTTTTAAATTGCTGTTATTAACCTGTTATGTAAATAATTGATTATCAATAATTTAAGTTTTATTATTTGATTATTTCTTCGCAGAAGGTCTAAAAAACAGGCTGTATTTTAGGGCAAATATAGGCTTATATTTGGCATATTTAGCTAATTGAAAAACATATACCATTCTAAAGGCTGGAAATGCCATATTTAACAAACGGAAAAAATACACCTTCTGCAAAGAAACTTGCCTACAATCACTTGAAAATCAATAAATTAACTGTGCTTTAATAACAGCAATTTGAACCTTTGCTGAAGCTAAAATACACTGGGCTTCAGCGAAGTGCGAAAGTTATTCTTTTGAAAAGGAGAAAATAAACTTTTGCAAGAGTCTATTCAATCGCTAAAATGTTGTTTCTCAGGCGTAACAAGGCATTGTTCGCCTTTTCATGTCCAAGCTTTATGGCTTTTTCAAAGACGCGACAAGCATTTTCATTTTCTCGGTATTTTAACAACAACAGCCCTTTGTAGTAAAAAGCATCACTGCATTGCTCGCGGCTATACCAAATCGCTTTATTAAATTCTGCAAGTGCTTCTTCAAAAAAAGATAAGTGAAAATAAGCTAAAGCCTTGTAATAATAAATTTCGTAGAGGTTATCGTCTATATTGCGCGCTTTATCTGCGTATAAAATCGCTTGATGATATTCGCGCAAGCCCAAATGACATGCCGCTTTCAACAGCCAACAAATGGCGGATTCGGGCGTGTTGAGCAATGCTTTTTCTAATTTGGGCAATACGTCTGTATATTCTTTATTCGTTACTTGATTTATATAATCTTGATGCTTTTTTTTGTCGCGCATAGTAGGTGTGCGGTGATGCCCGAGCATCAAACGCAAAAGAATATATCCTATAAAAACGAACCCAATACATACAGCTTCCATATCAGATACAACATTTTGAATAAGAAAAAAGTTTACGCTTTTTAGGCATTTTCTATCATATTTATTTCCTCATGTGTAAGCCCATACAACGCATATACAAGTGCATC
>Ga0163154_10000204_pt1 | contig 89912 bp, 69 predicted proteins | sample OliLakLV19MP9P1_FD_148649 | JGI IMG/M metagenome (GOLD analysis project Ga0163154, IMG submission 148649) | Freshwater microbial mat bacterial communities from Lake Vanda, McMurdo Dry Valleys, Antarctica - Oligotrophic Lake LV.19.MP9.P1 | ecosystem: Environmental > Aquatic > Freshwater > Lake >... | reverse complement strand
CAGATACGCTAGAACACAAACTCAAAGATTTAGATTTCAACTTTATAGAATTGCCTAAATTCAATAAAACTGAACAAGAGTTGCAAACTCTGGTAGATAAATGGGTTTATTTTATCAAAAATGCTGAGAGTCTTACAGTTATTCCTGCAAATATTGACGACGAAGGATTAAAAAGTGCTTACACAGAAGCAGACCAACATACTTGGACAAAAAAAGATTTAGAGGCTTATTCGTATGAACGAATGCGGGAAACAGATGTAGTAGCCGAAAAAATGCTCGTGGAGGAGAAAGCAAAGTTAAGTAAGCAGGTTGAAATTGCTAAAAAATTCATTTTAATGGGTTTAGACAGTGCTAGCATATCTGAAGGAACAGGTCTAACAGTTGGACAAATAGAGCAATTACGAAATGAAAAAGAGTGAAAAAATATTTCAAAAAAGCCTTTACTAATAAAATTGTATTCAAGGTTTTTGTGCGTGATATTTTGGAATAATTATTTAAATTTTTACCTAAACAAAACTTTAATTTTATGCAATTCGCAGACATAAAAAACGACATTGCCTTTCGCAAAATATTTGGAAATGAAAAGAAAACTGAAATATTAATTTCGTTTCTTAATGCTGTACTAAAATTGGAAGGCAACAAACAAATCACTTGGGTTGAAATTCTTAATCCTTATCAATTACCTATTGTATTGGGTGCAAAATCTACCATTTTAGACGTGAAGGCAAAGGACAAGGCAGGAAATGAATACATTGTCGAAATGCAAGTTACAGACAAAATTGGTTTTGCCAAAAGAGTGGTTTATTACAGTGCCAAAAGTTATTCGGCACAACTTAATGTGGGTGACGAATACTACAAACTAAAACCCACCATTTTTATTGGTATCTTGAATTTTGAATTTTTGGAAAACCCACATTATTTGTCAAGACACCTAATTTTAGATGCAGATACGCTAGAACACAAACTCAAAGATTTAGATTTCAACTTTATAGAATTGCCTAAATTCAATAAAACTGAACAAGAGTTGCAAACTCTGGTAGATAAATGGGTTTATTTTATCAAAAATGCTGAAAGCCTTACAGTTATTCCTGCGAATATTGATGACGAAGGATTAAAAAGTGCTTACACAGAAGCAGACCAACATACTTGGACAAAAAAAGATTTAGAGGCTTATTCGTATGAACGAATGCGGGAAACAGATGTAGCAGCCGAAAAAATGCTCGTGGAGGAGAAAGCAAAGTTAAGTAAGCAGGTTGAAATTGCTAAAAATTTATTTCAAACTACTCTTTCAAATGAGGATATAGCAAAATATACAGGCTTAACTATTGAAAAAATAGATCAATTACGTAGTGAAAAGGAGTAAAACTGCGCCTAACGTTATCTGTAAAAATCCTTGCCTGCGTTGAAAATTTGCAAGTTTATGAGAAAAACGACTTGTTTACCCGCTTAAATGCCTCTACAACGCTCCTAAAAGGGGACAAAACTAGAATGCGCCCCTTTTTGTGTTATTTTTGTAAAAAGTCTTTGATTACACGTGAATAACTGAAGAACCAAGCACGCTAAAACTACCACAAAACTAACACGATTTCGGCACAAAAACAAAAGTATCTTACTCACAAATAAGGGATTATGTAAAAAATAATACACCCAAAAAGGCTTCTTTTGTACATATACAACAAACTGAAAGTCTGTTCTACAGGCATATAAATCGTTTTTTGCAGTACAGACTTTCACGCTCTAAATGGGTATATTATTTTTTAGCGCGTCCATAATAAGCATGCATGTTTGCTGTAAGCTATACGTTAGATAAAATAATTAGCTAATAAATTTGGTTTATTCTAAAATAAAAACCAATTTTGCAGGTATATATTTTATTTTTTAACATACCCTTATTTTTATGAACCTCGCAGAAATATTCTCAGCAGAGTTGGTGCATGAATCGCAACTCACAGCAAAAATCCTTGCCCTTGTGCCAGAAGCCTCTATGGATTGGCAACCACACGAAAAATCTATGAAACTGGGTGCTTTGGCTGCCCACGTGGCAGAAATATTTAGCTGGACTGTTTATACAGTCTTGCACGATGAGTTAGATTTTGCTAAATTAAACTATACACCTTATGTTGCCAAAAATGGAGAAGATTTGGTAATGTACCTCAAAAAAAACACAGTTGAAGCCTTGGCAGCTATGCAGCAGGCAAGCAACGAAAGCCTCAAGCAACCTTGGCGCATGCGCAATGGCGAAACCATTTATTTTGAAATGCCCCGCGCTCAAGTGATGCGTGGAATGGTGTTGAACCATATCATACATCACCGCGCCCAATTAGGGGTGTATTTGCGCCTTCTAAATATAGCTCTTCCCAACATATACGGACCTACTGCCGATTCACCTACTATGTAAATTATTTCCTCATAGGCGCAAGCATCTCCGCTTGTGCCTATGTGAGAAGCCTGTAGATTCGACCAACCACGCTAAAATCGCTACAAAACTAACATGGTTTTATCACAAAAGTAAAGAACTTGCCTGCCAAAACCCCTACACAAAAAGCATCTTTCTTGCCTTTTGTGTGGGTTAGAGAAGGCATGGGTTTTCTAACTTATTTTTATATACTGTCTAAAAAGACAATATTTCGTTTTCGTTTTTCATCATATTGGACTTGAACGGACTTGCCTACCCATTCAGTATTTTCGAGTTGGGCAAGTGTATTCGCATCACCTTCTATAAATATCCAAGCGCGTTCCTTGCCTGCCCCTACGAGTGCGATGCCCTTTTTGGGCGTGCCATCGCGGTCATACAAAAGTGTATAGCCAATAATATCAAAAAAACCGTTTGCTTTTTCTATCGGGGCAGGCAAGGCTTTTGCATTTATTTCGGCTTGCAAATCGGCTAAATGTGTTTCTTTTGAGGCATCAGACCAGCCCTTGCCTGTAGGCACGTGGCTATAAATACCTATTGCATGTTTGGTAATATACCAGCCTAAAGCATTAAGAAGAATGTTTTGCGGTTTTTGCCTTATATTTTGAACGGCTTGCGCTATGGCATGCATGCTGTAGTTATTCCACGCGCCTCCGAAATAAGAAAGTCCGCCTGTAAGTGTGATTGGGCGGGTATCTTGAGGCAATATACCTATCGCTTCCCTAGCTATTTGTACAGCTACGGGAAAACAGCTATACAAATCAAAGGCTTGTATATCAGTTAGTACCAAATTGGCTTGTGTCAAAGCTATCTTTGTACAATGGGCTATTGCTTCTGATTGGGTAACGTCAGGGCGGCAGGCAAAGTCCCAAATATCATGCAAGTCTGCACCACCAACGGGATAAACTATTTTGTTTTGTGGAACACCCCAAGCCTCTGCCATTGCTTGAGTAGTGAGAATAAGCGTGGCGGCTTCATCAACCTGATTGTTGGCACACATACGTTTTGTATAAGGATAGGCAATCGTGCGGTTTTCAGGTGAGGGTGTTTGAATTTCAGCAGCAGAAAAAGCATTTTGTTGCCATGCGAAAGGATTTTTGCTTGCTATCTTTGAGAATGGCGCATACAATTCACCTAAGTAAGCGGCATGTTCGGCAGGTGTATGCCCTAAACGCTTTCGCAGAGCAGTTTCAAAAATAGGATACGCATTGGTAAGCAAGAAAAGCTCGTAATTATTTTCGAGGTCAGTTGTGCCTAATTTATTTTCGCCGTCTATATACTGTGGCGTTTTTTGTGGCGTCCAGTCGGGTTTGACACCGCTTTTCATATATTTTGCAAGGCTATAATTTGCCTCCGCACCCACCAGAATAGCGGCTTTTAACTTGCCTGCTTCCAAGTCCTTACATACTCGATTGACGGTACTTTGAGGCATATTGCCACCTATGTTCGAAAAAGACTTCACTTTTATTTGGTCAGTAATTTGTAGGATTTCGGCTAACTGTGTAGGCGCGTCTGCATATTGATAACCAAAGATATTGGTAACAAAAATGCTGTCTATCTGTGTTAATATGTTTTGGGCTTGCGTATCTTGGCAGGCTTCATAAACGGTTTTTTCTATCATACGCAAAGGCTCAAGCGGTGCGTGTCCTGCTTGCTCGCGTTGCGTGAATTGGGCAACGCCTATAATGACGGGTGTGTTAGGAGAAATATTGCTCATTGCGCAAATATACAACAGTAAGTCGTTTTTTCGAATAAAAAAGCGTTTTTTCATAAAAGAAGGCGTTTTTTTTGAATAAAAAAAGTTATTTTTGCATATTATTTGGTGCTCCGACAGTTTTAGTGGGGCAGGGTATAAACCACATAGAAAGATGTGGTTCAACACAAAATTTGTCAGAGTACCTATTATTTTTAGTTTTTTATGAAATATTTACTTGTTGGTTTGGGCAATATTGGCTCTGAATACGCGCTCACACGCCATAATATTGGCTTTATGGTATTGGATTATATGGCACAAAAAGCGGGTGCTACTTGGCATACAGAACGATTGGCGGATTGTGCCGAAATAAAATACAAAGGGCGTACGCTTTACCTCATCAAACCAAGTACTTATATGAACTTGAGCGGAAAGGCAGTGAATTATTGGTTGAAAGAACATAATGTTCCTGTAGAAAATATGTTGGTAGTGGTAGATGACCTTGCTATAGACCATGCCGCATTGCGTTTGCGTAAAAAAGGCTCGGCAGGCGGACACAATGGGCTTTCAAGCATTGAGGAGTGTATTGGTACGCCTGAATATGCTCGACTACGCTTTGGTATAGGCAACGACTACGCCAAAGGTAAACAAGCAGATTATGTATTAAGCAACTTTACAAAGACTCAACTTGAAACCTTGCCTATAGACATCGACAAGGCTGTAGAAGGGCTATATGCCTTTGCAACTATTGGCATAGACCAAGCGATGGGTTTGGTAAATAAGTAAACCTTCGCGTTTTTTTATGATTAGATTATTTGTATTTGGGAATGGCAATACAACATTTGCAGATTTCTTGTTGTATTACCGCGTGCATCTACTTAGATTGGCTGATGAGCCAGATACGCATTTTTTGCTAAGCGATTTTAAAGGTGTAGATACACTTGCTATGGAAGTTTTGAAAACCCAAACCACACAAGTAAGTATCTACCATATAGGCGAAAAGCCTCGTTATTTGCCCGACCATTACAAGACGAAAGTGAGTGAATGGGAAATAGTGGGTGGGTTCAATACAGATAAAGAACGCGACAATGCGGCTATAGAAGCTTGCACGCATTTTTTAGGCATTGATTTTAACAGTGATACACAAAGAAAAAGCGGGACGCAAAAAAACATAGAAAAGTGTTTATCGCTTCGCAAAATTGACGTACAAAAATCCTAAAGCATTAGGTTTTGTTTTCCGTAGATTTACACCTGCGGAAAACAAAACCAAATAACATTTTACCACCACATATTACTTTGCAACGGAAAGTTTACAGTAACAAAGTTTTGCGGGTTTAATATGCTTATTTTCAAGAAGCTTAATCGAACTTTGGTTTCATAAACCAGCGGTCATTGATGGTGATGCCAAGATTGAGGCGGAAATAAGTTTCGCGCACTAAGTTCTCGCCCAGTGTGCCTCTGCGTCCTCCTGCAACACCAAGTGTAAGAATACCGCCTGTACGTCCAAAAGGAATAGAGGTGCCTATGCGAAGTGAAATATCTTCTATAGATTTGCCTTTTATTTGAACGGGGGTACGTTCCCATTGTACGCCTGCACGAAATACGCTTCTGCGCCAAAAGCCTTTGGCTACTGAGAAGAAGTCAGGCATCAGTTGCCCACCGACACCTATCACAAGGCTTTGCCCTAAGCTGCTACTTTCGCCAAATGTGCTGAAAGAGTTCCAATTTTGCCAGCTTGCTTCTGCACTTATAGCCCATTTGTATTCTTTTTCGTATGTAAATCCGAGTGTAAATTTTTGAGGCAAATATACCTTGCCTGCCAAATTATCAGAGAGCGTGTCTGAATCTAATTTCACATTGGAGTTACCAATTACTTCTAAATCAAGCGACTCGAAGCGTTTTGCATTTACATTGTTTCCTATCGCGGTTACTCCGCCAATGTGTAAATTTCTGTCGCGTCCGATGCGACGTGTATAAGTGAAGCCTGTTTCGAATGTAATATCTGAGTAGGAGGTGCGGCGATACCGATTGGCTTGAAAAGAAGCACTTTGATTACTGCCTTCAAACATAGAAATTATCGTTTGGTCTATTACAGAGCCAAAAGTATAGTTTACCTTCAAGCCCAACATAAACCTGTTCTTAAGGCTGTCCACGTTCAAAATAGAGGCAAAGTCGTAACCTGTGGCAAAAAAGGCGTTGTTTATTCCTCCTTCGCGTTGATAAGTAATGTCAGACAAAAAATTGGAATTAACAATTGCTTGCGAAATTGTATTTTGCGAATTGGCAGACGAGTATGGACTTAAGCCTATACAACCACCCATGCGATTTGAAAGCGGAAAGGCTAACTTAAGGTAGTCCAAACTTCCACCGAAATCTTTTTGGGAAGCGTTGCCTTGTTGCAAGTGTTTGTATTGTGTGAGCATACCACCTTCAAAGATGGTTGTTTTAGTTTTAGAGATACGACCAAGCAAGGCTGGATTTACAGTATTTACAAAAAAGGGCATCGTAAAACTTGCATTCGCACCGGGCATAGCTTGCTGGGCGGCAGTAGCGGGTGTGCGAAGGTCGCCTATACCTGCTTGTGAATAAGGTGAGTTACCCAAATCTTGAGCAATTGTGTGGCTCAAGCTGACACAAAACAAAAGAGGCAATAAAAATAATGTACGCATCAAAGAAGGTTGTTAAATAACAGGTTTTTTGACTAATAAACAGAGAACTCGCTGGTTCTAAATTTTTTGGTGTGCGAATATCGGATATTTTAATAAACTTCCCAAAAAAACTATGTAGTTAGCACATTTCACAATAGATATTTTGGACTGCATGGCGGTTTTTTGGTATAAGGTGGGCGAAAGCAAATAAATTATTGACATACAAACAGCTTATTATCAGCTATTTAAAAAAACAATTAAAAAAATAATTAAAAACCTGTTCCGTTTTGGCTCGCTTATTTAGTATATACTATTATAAAGCTTCTAATAAAAATTAATACGCTCATAAGGAATCGCAAGCGAGCACCGGGTATCTTTAGCAAGTCTGCAATATTGTGTTGCATCGTCCATTCAGCTGGATTACTTAACGATAAATCGCTCACGCTTTTTAATATAACAAAAGGAGGTGTTCTCGTGCATCAAAAAACAACTATCTTTGCACCCAAAGCCCTTGCGATTGCTTATTTTTTATGTTCGAATTAGTTTTAGAGGCTGACAAACAAGCCTTCATTTTTCTTAATAGTTGCTATGCTGGTTGGTTAGACGCACCTATGCTGTTTTTTACCGCCGAGTTTACGTGGATGCCCTTGTATGCTTTTTTACTGTGGCGCGTTTTTAGAAGTGTTGATATAAAACGATTCGGCATTTTTATCATAGCTATGGTATGTGTTATTGTCTTAGCTGACCAAACGACTTCTTCCTACATGAAGCCCACTTTTCAGCGTTTACGCCCATCTCATGAAGCGCGCTTTCAGGCTAAAATACACTTGGTTCGAAAAGACAAAGGCGAAGTCTATCGTGGTGGGCGTTTTGGGTTCGCATCTTCGCATGCGGCAAATAGTTTTGGATTGGCTATGTTTTTCTTTTTATGTTTTAGAAAAAGATGGCGTGGCGTATCTTGGCTTTTCGTTTGGGCAGGGGCAGTAAGTTATACACGTATCTATCTTGGCGTGCATTATCCGTTGGATATTATTGCAGGCGGACTCATAGGTATGCTTGGCGCGTGGCTCATTTTCCGAATTTGTGTACTCAGCAAAATTTGGCATAGCTTACCAAATACGCAGCCAACAGTACAAGAATAGTATCCTAAAATAAAAAGTTATCATATCTTCCTGTTTATAAAAAAATTGTGTATCATTGCAAAAATATCTCTTAACTTAAATACAATCACAAAATGGCGACTATCACGCTCAAACGTACTAAAACACAACAAGTACTTGCCTTGTTTTCACACCGTATCAGCGACATGGTGCGCAATCTCATGTTTGAGTTTCTCTCCAATCTCAACCAAGATGCGGTCGTTATGGAAAATGCCGATGTGCCGATATTGGTAAAAAGTATCATTGAAAATGGTACTGAACTCGCGAGTACTGTGCGCATTGACAGTACAAAAAACACTACTATCATCTTGAATTTAGAAGATAAAGAACTTTTAATTAACTTTAAGTCTTATTGGTACAACGACCTGTATCTTTATCATGAAATAGCCATTACTTCTACGGAAGATTTTAATTTTACAGACCTTAGTTTTTTCGACTACTTGTTGGACAATTCAGTCTATCACAGTGAGTTCAAAGGCGCGTATATCAACATCGAGTCTGATGATGCCCAAAACTTCTACCAACATGAGCTTCCTGCACGTAGTTTTGATGACATCTTCCTACCCGAAAAGATGACAAAAGACCTCAAAGCTTACAGCGGACTTTTCGAAAAACGTGCAAGAATGTTGCGCTATCTTTTTGTTGGGCTACCCGGTTCAGGCAAAACGGAATCGCTTATTGTTTTGGCAAATACATTGAAAGCACAAGGCGTAACGATTCTTAAAGTATCAGCCGCGGCACTTCGCAATGGCGTAAAATTTGCGAATATTCTCGCACCTTCGCTTATCGTGCTTGATGATATTGACTTGGATTTGGGCAATCGCGATGATTATTCTCAAACAGCTTACCTGCGTTCTTTCCTTGACATACTAGATGGTGTAGAAAAACTAAGTGCCGATGTTGGTATTATCGCTACTACCAACGCGCTCTGGTTGGTTGATACAGCCGCACAACGACCAGGTAGGTTTAACAAAATCATGTCGTTTGGGCAACTTACTAAAGAAAATATAGCAAGTATCGTTGCAAAAGCTCTTACACATATCGATTTAGAAGAACACAAAGAAGTGTTGGCTTCAACCGAAATGGTAGAGGGCTATAGCGATAAGAAACAGACAGGTGCTTATATTTACAATATGACACAAATGCTTGCCGGCCAAATCGATATCGGTATGATAGCACCCGAAATAAGTGAAATCCTTGCCTACATGAGTGATGATGCAGACCTATTGGCTTCTCTCAAATCAGGCGAGTAAAAAGTACATTTTTTGATACTTTAAGCCCGCTCTTAATCAAAGAAGCCTCAAAAGTTTGAAACTTTTGAGGCTTCTTTGCTCTCTGAGAAAGTTGTAAAAGTAACTGTTTAGGTAGCTAATTTTAGAGGCAAGACAGAATACTTTTGCTAAATGCCTGTTTTGGAGCAGGCTAAACATGCATAACTTCAGCTTATTAATTGCGTGCATATACAATAAACATGTTTTAAGCGTTTTTACTAAAATACAAATTGTATGAAACATCTCCTCTCCCCCACTTTATCCTTTTGTTTGTTTTGGATATTTTTCCAAACAACTCAGGCTACACCTCAAAACTTGTATGAACAACTTTGTGAGGTAAACCAAGAATGGTATAAAAACCGAACCATAGCCGAACAATTAGGCTTCTTACACGCGCCTGCTATCAAAAATGAACAAGCACTGCTTACTTTTCATATCCAAGCATTGGAAAGTATATTTTTGGCGCGTAATCCTGCCTTGCCTGCCAACCAAAAACAGGCAAGAGCAAAACATTTGCAAGTGTTACACCAATACGCAAACTTACGCGACTGCCCGCGTAATTATTACCTGCCCTACCGCAACCCTGTTTTTATTGACCACGAAGGGCGTTATTGTGCGGTAGCTTACTTAATGAAAAATAGCGGAAAAGAGGCATTTTGCAAAAGCGTACAGCAGGCAAGTAATTTTGTTTATGTGCGTGCCATACAAAGCCCCGAATTTCACGATTGGCAACAAACAAGCGGACTTTCAACTGACGAATTGGCGTGGATTCAACCGGGTTATATGCCTGATGTGCGTTTCATAGAATGGGACAAAAGAATGCCAAACGGCGATTTGATTGACATCGACTCCTCGAAAAGCCTCCTTATTTACAATCCTTTTTATGACAATACGGATATGTTTAATTTCCGAAGAATGTTCTGGGATTTCCGCTTAGAATCTGCTAAAATCTCTAAAAAAATCAAAACACCTTATTTTGGAAAACCCGACTGGACAAAAATTGAAGGGAGAATAATTGCTGTCGAAGTATTCAAAGGTGAGCTATACGCTTCCGTAGACACTACAGACATAATAGGTGCAGACGGTGTATCATATAGGCAAAATATGATTATCAAATGGAGTAAAAAAGGGCGATGGCAAGAAATAAAATTGCTTCCTTTGCAAGCGCAAACCTATTGCTTTTTTATAGACAAAAATAAACTACACATAGGCGGTTATGTGTTAGGCAATCCGCAAAAAATAAAAACAGGTGACCACGAATACGAACAACAGCTTACACATTCCTATTTGGCTACTTTTGATGGTGCAAAATGGGTAGAAAGCAAAGCCGAATATGGCGGCATCGTGTTTGGGTTAATTTATAAAAACAAAAAAAGGTATTTGGGCGTTGTGGTAAATAACATGGGCTTTGAAAGTACTGCGCGCCCTCCTTTGCGTGCAGAGCCAAAGTGAAATATCTTTTTAGTAATCGTTTAATTTTTCTTTTTCTACAACAAATAACTTTTTTATCTTGCCTGCCTGCGCCCAATTCATGGTGCCTTCCATTTTGAGCGAAAGCAGGTAAGATTCTATGGCGGGGTCTTGCAGGTAGGCAAGGATTTCTTTTGCCAATATTTCAGTTTCGCAAGGTACAAAACATTGCAAAGATTGATTTGCCTGCCAATGCCCTTCAAAAATTTGTGGCTCAAAAGTGGTTTTTCCATACGCTTCCCACACTACTTTATAAGGTGCGGAATTGTAAATACCCACTCCCAGCATAGCCCACCAACAATCTTTTCTCATCATCGCATGTAGCATCACGCCTTTTCTATTTTCCAACAACGATTTATGTTTCAGTAGATACGCGCTCAAGAGGGGGTATTTTTCTATTTCCAGCCAATCTAAAGGTTTGCCGTTTTTTTTATAGGGAAGCAAAACCCATTTTTTTATTGCTGGTTTCCCTTGAAAATTTTTAGCCGTTATGAGTGGGAAAATAAATTTTTTAGGCAATGAAAACTCGTTATTTAATAAGTAAGTATCATCATCAAAATCCTCGCATTTTTTGAAAAAGAAAATATCATTTGCCCCACAAGTATTAACACCTTGTCTTGGTATATTCTTCTTGAAAATTTTTAATAATGACAAATTTTCTAAAGGATTTCCTTCTTCTGTGTCAGTAATACTCAAAGGTGCAAGCGGATAAAGCAGGGGACGCGCAAAAAAAACACGCCATTTTTCGTTTTCTTTTCTGTGGTAAGAGATAGGGTAAATAGTTTGTTTGTTTCGCACAAAATGCACCAAACCGTAGCGCGTAACTACATTTTCGAAGACTTTTTCTGTACCAAAATCGTATATTTTTTCTACAGCATACGCTATTTCCCCAATTTTATATTTTCTGAAAGACTGATTTGCACCATCATTCAATAACAAAGAAAGCGGCATAAAAAAAACAGCTTCTCCGTTATCTTGCAAATTTTCTAAGATGGTTTTTTGAATAACTAAAGATGCAATATCTATCCTTGAACCGCCTAATAACAGGTCTTGCGCCTTGCCTACCAAATCATATTTGAAATACAAAGGTTTGGCAATTTCCTTATAACTTTCAGGCAAGTTGGCAAATGTTTGCCAAGGCGGATTGCCAAAAACAATATCGAATCGCAGGTTATTTGGGAGAAAAAAAATGTCAGCATTAACAAAATTTACAGGTGCGAGTCTGTACTTGTCTACTTTTTCAAGAAAGTTTTGATAATACTGCCCATTCATCTCCACGCCATATAGGTTTTGGGTAGGCAAGTTTTCTATTAAATGTCCTTGCTGCAACGCACTTTCCACCAGCGCAATCAATAAACTTCCTTCGCCCATTGTAGGGTCAAATACAGTTGCACCATTTAACCATTTTTCCAAAAGATTAAATTTTTCTATAGCAAAATTTGCCCATTTGGAAGGCGTGAAGACCGCGCCTATGGAAAGTGTATGCATGTTTTTTATTCCAACTTTATTCTGAACAAAGGCTGTGCGGAAGCATCTAACCTGATAGACTTCTTGCGAAAGTGTTTCTTAAGACCTCGCACCCTGCCCTCTCTACAATTTGGAGAAAGGGAAAAGGATTTTCGCAAGAAGTCTAATAAAAAAACCCGCAAAAAAAGCGGGTTTTTTTTGAGTTTTATTTATAACTTCTTTGTGTGAGCTTCACATTGTCGAATGTTAATGGCTCTTTGTGCAAAGCGGGTTCAGCATTTTCGCCTTTGAATTCCCATGCTGCTACATAAGCATAGTTGTTGTCGTCGCGGAGTGCTTCGCCTTCAGGCGTTTGGTATTCTTCGCGGAAGTGTCCGCCACAAGACTCTTTGCGGTCAAGGGCATCGCGTACCATGAGTTCTCCCAATTCGATAAAATCGGCTACGCGTCCTGCTTTTTCGAGTGCTTGGTTAAATTCTTCATTGATACCTGTAACTTTTACATTGCTATAAAATTCTGCACGAAGGTCTTGAATAAGCTTGAGGGCTTTTTTCAAACCAACTTCATTGCGTGCCATACCACAATATTCCCACATGATTTTGCCCAATTCGCGGTGAAATTCATCAACCGTTTTTGTGCCGTTGATAGAGAGTAGTTTTTGGGTGCGTTCTTTTACATCATTTTCAGCTTTTTTGAAGGCTTCATGCGTGGCAGGTAATTTTTCGTTTGCGTTCATACCTGCGAGGTAATCGCCTATGGTATAAGGTGCTACGAAATAACCATCTGCCAGCCCTTGCATCAAAGCGCTTGCGCCTAAACGGTTTGCGCCGTGGTCAGAGAAATTGGCTTCTCCAAGCGCGTATAGCCCTGGTATAGTGGTCATGAGGTTGTAATCTACCCAAAGTCCGCCCATTGTATAATGAACGGCAGGGTATATTTTCATGGGTAGTTTGTACGGGTTTTCGTCTGTAATTTTCTGGTACATTTCGAAAAGGTTGCCGTATTTTTCCTCCATTACTTGTTGTCCTTCGCTTACCATACCCGATTCATAATCGCCCATTGAGGTTTCATATTTGTCTTTTCCACCATATTTGGAGTCAATAACTTTTTTGCCTTCGCGTTTGATGGAGTCTGTGAAGTCCAAATAGACGGCTAGGCCTGTTTGTGCTACGCCCCGTCCTTCATCACACATCAGTTTGGCATTGCGAGAAGCCACATCGCGTGGCACCAAGTTTCCAAAAGCAGGATATTTGCGTTCTAAGAAATAATCGCGGTCTGCTTCAGGAATATCAGAGGCTTTTTTCTTACCTTGTTGAATGGCTTTTGCGTCTTCTTGTGTTTTTGGCACCCACACACGCCCATCATTGCGCAATGATTCGGACATCAAAGTCAATTTTGATTGATGTTCGCCTGTTACAGGTATGCAAGTAGGGTGAATTTGAGTAAAGCAAGGGTTTCCAAACAATGCGCCTTTCCTGTATGCACGCCAAGCGGCGGTTACATTCGAGCCTTTCGCGTTGGTAGAAAGGAAGAAGACATTGCCATAACCGCCTGTGCAGAGTAGTACAGCGTGTGCTGAGTGTGATTCTATTTCGCCTGTTACGAGGTTGCGGGTGATAATACCACGCGCCTTGCCTCCCTCTACAACTACGTCGAGCATCTCGCTGCGGGTAAACATTTCGACCTTGCCTACGGAAACTTGCCTGCTCAACGCACTATACGCGCCTAGGAGTAGTTGCTGCCCTGTTTGTCCTTTGGCATAAAAAGTACGCGAGACTTGCGCTCCACCAAAAGAACGATTATCCAATAAGCCGCCGTATTCGCGTGCAAAAGGTACGCCTTGAGCAACGCATTGATCAATAATATTGACACTTACTTCCGCGAGGCGGTGTACGTTGCCTTCACGGGCGCGATAATCGCCTCCTTTTACAGTATCATAAAACAAACGATACACGCTATCGCCATCGTTGCGGTAGTTTTTTGCCGCATTGATACCGCCTTGAGCCGCGATGCTGTGGGCGCGTCTGGGGCTATCTTGAAAGCAAAACACCTTTACATTGTAACCCAACTCTGCCAAGGAAGCCGCCGCCGCCGCGCCTGCAAGTCCTGTTCCCACTACAATAACATCATACTTACGTTTATTTGCAGGGTTTACAAGTTTGAGACTAAATTTGTGTTTAGTCCATTTTTCACCAATAGGACCTTCGGGAATTTTTGAGTCTAATTTTATTTCTGTCATACTTATTGGGTGAGTGAATCAGTGAATGAATTGAGTGAATGAGTGATTGCGCATGTGTCATGACAGTCTTTTTTCAAAGTCTTTTTTCTCACTTTTCAAGAGAAATACTTTCACTACTCTTATAATTTTTTGTGTCTATAAAATGTTTTAGAATTTGGTTATTTTAATGACCAAACATACATCAAGACAGGAATGAGCGCGTACAAGAACGGAACACCTATTGCATAAACTGTTCCCAAGAATTTGATGAAAGGTGTATATTTTTGATGATTCAAGCCAATCGTTTGGAACGCACTTTGAAAGCCATGCGACAAGTGGAAGGCGAGGGCTATCATGCAAAACACATACAAACCTACTAAAGCAGGACTTTCAAACGCTGCTTTGGTAACTGCATACAAGTCGTGCAAGCCTTCGGGGGTTTTAGGCATTTCGCCAAATTTTGCCTTGCCCCAAAAGTTTACCAAGTGAACCACGATAAAAATCAAGACCAGTGTACCCAAAACCATCATTTGGCGTGCTGCAGGAGCTATTTTAGTTTTTGATTTGTAGGCATATTGTATAGGTCGTGCGTTTTGGTTGTAGAAAGTAAGCAAAATCGACACAAAAATATGCAACAAAATAAAGAAGAAATTGCCTATTGAAACCACTTGAATGAATTTGTTGTGCGCCATAAATTCGGCGTATTCATTGAAAGTCTTGCCGTTATCTGACATAAGCAGCTGCAAATTGCCTATCAAGTGAATGGTAAGAAAAAGGATAAGGAATAAGCCTGTAAGTGCCATGAGCAGTTTTCGTCCAAGCGTACTACCCAATGTTTGCATAAACCAATTCGGTTTATTGCCTGTCTTTGTCATGGTTGTTGCCATATTTTTAGTTATAAAAGTTTAAATTAAAAAGAAGTATTATTATGAATTGCCAAATTTACAGCGCAAACGTTTATATTACAAAAATATACGCTTATTTTGATTGATTCTAAATAACAAGATTCCAAATATTGTGCTTTGTTGGTGCGTATTAGGTAGGCAAGACTAATTTTGCCTTTTCTTTTGCGATGCCTATCCGCGCTATGCTACCCGTATTGAATTTGAGCTTATCCGCCTCCAAACCGTCACTAAAAATAATGCCTGTTTTTGCCATGAGGGACTCAATTATCAAACTATTTTCGGATGTGATGACACCTGCACAAAGACTTGCCTCCGATGTTTTGCTTACAAAAGGCTCGCGCACAACGAATGTAAGGCTTTCGCTGTCCCACGGCAGGCGGGGTGCAGGGCAGGCAAGGGCTTGAGCTACACCAAAAATGCGGTGAATACCGTTCGCCATATTAAAGAGAGAACTAAGCCAACCTGTAGCACCCACACCTGTAGAAACAATAATACCACTGGATGAATGGGTTTCGGTTTGGTCGTTAAAAGTTATCAAATAACGCGCTGAAGTATGCGAAACTGTGCCAATAAAAAAATCATTGAACGCCAATAATCGTTGCCCATCATTCAAAACTACCTCTGCCATAGTAACCATTTGGTATTTACAACGGTTTTGTAATACTTGCAGGAAAGTGCGTTCAAAAGTTTGTAATGTAAACGGCAACAAGACACCATCAAAGCGGCTCGCGTCTGGATTGACAGCCATGATAGACAACTGATTGGTATATTTGGCAGTATTTGCCACCAGGCCGTCTTGCCCAATAACGATAATCAAATCATTTTCTGAAAATATAAAGGATGGCAGAAAAGTGTTCTCCACCACTTTGATTTTCAAGTGTTTTGCCACAATATTTTGTATTGCTTCAAGGATTTGATTGTATTGGGCGTGTTCGTCTACAAAGTCAGCTATTTCGCCTGAACCCTTGTCTTGTTTGCGTTTTTTGCGGTTTTCTTGCCAGCTATGTTGTTTCTCCTCGTCCAAGAAAGCGGTTTGCTCTTGTATGTTTTCGCGTTGCTTTTCTATAACGAATTTGGCTTGGCTTACTGTATTGTACTGCTCAGTGATAAGGTCTAAACGGGTTTTGCTCCTAATGATGACTGCTTTTTCAAATTTTGCCATAGCTTATTTATCCTTTTATGAGATTGTCCAACAAATCGGGAGAGATGTTGAGGGTTTGGATTTTTTGGGCATTTTCGGCTAGTTCACGAAAAGCGAGGGCGATGTTGAGTTTAGGATTTCCACCCTCTTTGCTGATTGCCATGAGTGTTTTCCAATCCATATCTTTGTATGGTTGGAGCGTAACAGCAAGTTTGTAGCTTTCTGCGTCTGCGCTTTTCTTTTCATTTTCGAGTCTGAGGACTAAGTAAGCTTTTTTCTGGTCTTCGTAAGCGATACTTGCCTCCATTTTCATTTGGTTCAGTTTTTGTTCATTTTCTTGTGTCAAGAACTTGGTTTCCATTTGTTTTTCCACAATTTGCTTGCGTTTTTCTTCTACTGCAATTTCAGTATTAAGTTCGCTTTCTTTGATTTTCCTTTCCTGCTCAACGGCAAAATTCCTGCGGTTATAAATGGCTTGGTCAGCTTCTTGTTGTACGCCTTCGCGGGTTTCGGCTTCGAGGGCGCGTTCCATTTCGGGAGTAGCTTTAACAGCCGTTACCGTAACGCTCAAAGGTTCTATCCCAAGCAACTTAATAGCTTCGGAAACTTGAATACCCTTTTTGATAGTTTCCTCGATGTGTTTCGCGCTGCGCAAGCCTTGCTTCAGTACAAGGCTTTGGATAAGTGCGGAAGTAGCTGTTTGGGCTTCATTCGTAAGGCGCTGGGTGATTTTTTCGGCATCATTGCTTTTATAGTTGCCTTTACTATCAACGCTAAAATCCAATAAGTCAGCCAATTGCTCAGGGTTCACGACTTTATACGTGATTTGCCCTTGTATCGAAATGGTTTGAAAGTCTTGAGTAGATTCATTGAAATAAAACTGCACGTCATTACTTCCCAAAGGTATGGCTACTATAGATGAGTTGTAGGCAAGGTAAAAAAACGATAAACCGCGCCCTTTTTTGACTAATTTCCCGCCTGCGTAGTGCAGTACGAAAGTCGTGGCATCGAACTTGATGTAATTGATTCCAAACATAATAGAGATGAGTAAGTACGTTAAAAGATGAGTTATGCAAATGGGTGTATTTCAAAAATCGTTCCATATACCCCTCTCCAAATTGCAGAGGGCAAGGTGTTAAGAAAAGACTTTGGTTCTTAAAAAGTTATTAGGCTTCTTGCGAAAGTCCTTTTTCCTCTCTCCAGATTGGAGAGGGGGCAGCGTGTGAGGTCTTTAGAAATATTTTCGCAAGAAGTCTATTGAGGAAAAAGCACTCAAATTAACCCTGCTGTAGGCATCTCCTGTCGCTTTAGCACCACACACAAGCGTAACAAGGAATTCTTACAGAATGGCTACTTTTTAAGAATCAGGGTTTTGAAATACACCCGTGCAAATATAGCTTTTTTAATAAAACATGCTGGCTTTTTTAATAAAAAGCTATTTATTTTCGGCTTTTGGCTGCAAACTATCCGCCTTTTGGTTTTTTTCGGCTTCTTTTTTTATTTTTTCTTCCTGAAACAACGTGATAAACGCTAAGCCACGCGGTACATATTTAGGGTCATGGGTTTCATATTCGCCTGTAATAGGAATAGGTTTGCCTGTATTGTGGATATGCAAAGCGTTGGCAAAATCGTTTTTTCGGATATGTGCGCCATAAGCTTTCTCAATCCACAAGATAGCTTGTCGCATACCATCTGCGCCTTGTAAGTCGCGTGGCGTGATACCAATGTCCTGTGCATGGTAGCCCATAAGTTGAAAAACGCCCCAAGAAGTAGCCATGTCATGCAGTTGTTCGTCAGTCAAATTTTTTAGTTGCCCATGTTTCAGGTTGCCGTAACGCGGTTTTTTATTGCTTCGAACTTCTTGCAAGCGTTCATATACTTTGGGTTCAAAGCGTGATTGCGGCGGCTTTTCTGCTGAACACTCCAAAATAATCAACGCTTTAAAGTACTCAGCAGAAAGTTTACGCTCTGCACAAATCTCCTCTACTTCTTCCGCATAATTGGCGCGTAGCTTTGCCAAATAATACATGGTATCAGGCTTTGACGTTTCAAAATTTAAACCCAAGCCATTTGGAAAATACAAACGATATAAGAAATATATGAATAAAATAAAAACAATTAACCACAATAATTGATTGCGCATATAGTTAGAAATAGAATAAGGCGCAAATATACGTTTTACCTATAAAAAACCACCTTTATTTCATTCTTTCTTCTACTTGTGCTTCAAATGCCGCATACCAAACTGCGCCATATCTACGTGTCAGGGCTTCTTTCAAAAACTTATAAATAGGAACTTTGAGCGACTTGCCCAATGCACACGCGGCGTCGCAGACTTCCCATTGATGGTAGTTCAGAGCTTCTTCTTGTTTTAGTTTCGTAATACGGATAGGATAAAGATGACACGAAATGGGCTTGGGAAAATCAATCTTGCCTGCCCGATATGCTTGTTCTATGCCACATTTAAGGATTTTGTGTTCATCATAAATCGCATAAGCACATTCGTGGTTGTTGATAGTAGGCGTAGAAAAATCGCCCTCTTCATCACGAATGAACGCGCCTTGCTTTTCTATAGCCCGCACGCCTTCTATGCTAAGAAAAGGTTTTATTTGAGGCAATAATCTTTCTAATATCGTCTTTTCTTCGCCTTCGAGAGGCGCGCCAAAGTCGCCTTCTATACAACATGCGCCTTTGCAACTCGAAAGGTCGCAAACAAATTTTTCATCGACTACATCATCGCTGATGTAAACATGGTCAACTACATACATAATTTAGAGTGAATAAGTGAATGGGTGAATGGGTGAATAGGTGCTGTTTTTTTGCTTTTTTTGTTTTTTTAAGTATTATGGCTATATTTGTAGTCATTATTAAGTTTGAGCGTCCAAAGTTACGCACTTTTTGTATTATGGCAAAAACTAAAAGCACTTATTTCTGTCAAAACTGTGGGCATCAATCCCCTAAATGGATGGGCAAATGCTCCGCTTGCGAACAGTGGAACACTTTTGTAGAAGAACTTATCCAAAAAGATACAGGCGACAAGAAAGGCGAATGGCGCACTTCAACCTCCCAAAAAATAGCGACCAAACCACGCGCCTTACACGACATCAACCCGCTGGAGCAGGCAAGGATTGTTACACCCGACAACGAACTCAACCGCGTACTGGGCGGCGGGATTGTACCGGGTTCATTGGTTTTGATTGGAGGCGAGCCGGGCATAGGCAAGTCCACACTCTTGCTACAAATCGCTTTGCAGTTAGAACATTTGCGTATCTTGTATATTTCAGGAGAGGAAAGCGAGCAACAAATCAAAATGCGGGCAGACCGTATCGGCTTGCAACATGAGAATTGCTATATAATGACCGAAACAGCCACGCAGAATATATTCAAACAAGTAGAAACTTTTGAACCAAATTTGCTCATTATAGACTCCATCCAAACGCTCCAATCCTCCTTTATAGAATCGGGAGCAGGCAGTGTTTCGCAAGTCCGCGAATGTACAGCAGAACTCATGAAGTTTGCCAAAGAAAGCGGCACGCCCGTTTTTCTGATCGGACACATCACCAAAGACGGCAACCTCGCAGGACCCAAAGTCCTCGAACACATGGTCGATACCGTTTTGCAATTTGAAGGCGACAGGCATTTGGTGTATCGTATTTTGAGGGCTACCAAAAACCGCTTCGGCTCCACTTCCGAATTAGGCATTTATGAAATGCTGGGCGATGGCTTGCGCGAAGTAAGCAATCCTTCCGAAATCCTCATCTCGCAACGCGAAGAAGACATAAGCGGCATCGCCATCGGGGCAACTGTAGAAGGCAATCGCCCCCTAGTAATCGAAATCCAGTCGCTTGTCAGTGTGTCAAGTTATGGCACTCCGCAACGAAGCAGTACAGGTTATGATAGCAAACGCCTAAACATGCTACTAGCCGTTTTGGAAAAACGCGGAGGCTATAGGTTAGGCGCGCAAGATGTCTTTTTGAATATAACAGGCGGCTTAAAAATAGAAGACCCTGCTATAGATTTAGCCGTTTGCGCCTCTATAGTTTCCTCGTATGAAGATACAATCATTCCCTCACATACCTGCTTTGCAGGCGAGGTGGGACTGGGAGGCGAGATTCGGGCCGTCCACAAAATAGAACAACGCATTTTAGAAGCCGAGAAATTGGGCTTCAGTAAAATTTATGTATCCAAATTTAACTTCAAAAGTATCTCGACACAAACTTTCAAAATAGAAATAAAAGCTGTAGCCAAACTCGAAGATCTCTTTTTGGATTTATTTCAATAGACTTCTTGCGAAAGTCCTTTTTCCTCTCTCCAAATTAGAGAGGTCGAAAGACTTTGTACTGTCGAGTTGGTATTTAAAAAATTGGGCGTAGCTTTGTTCTACACTACACCACACTACCCAGTTTTCCAACAGGAACAACAAACGATAGCTTTTATAAAAATTAATGTGTAAAGTTTTGTTTTTTATAAAAAAACACTAACTTTACCCCGTTTGATAACGCTTAAACACTTAGCCTTTTAAAAGTAGAAAGCTAATTATTTGATAATCAAATAATTAAAACACCATTTTGCACCTATTATAAACCCACATGAGATACGAACACGACTCACTCGGCGAGATTGCTCTGCCCGATGAAGCCTATTATGGTATCAATACAGAACGAGGCAGGCGAAATTTTGCCGTTTCGGGTATTACGATTGCGCACTATCCGATTTTTCTGCAAGTATTAGCCAAAATTAAAAAGGCAGCCGCTGTTACAAATGCGGAGATAGATGGACTTGCCTCCCCTGTTATGCAAGCAATTTGCCAAGCATGCGATGAAATAATTAGTAACAAAATTCGTGCCGAACAGTTCCCCGTGGACATGATACAAGGCGGCGGTTGCGTTAGCACACACATGAATTTGAATGAAGTGATAGCCAATCGTGCCAATGAAATCATTACAGGCCAGAAAGGGTACGATTTTGTTCACCCAAATAACCATGTAAACATGGGGCAATCTACCAATGATGTATTGCCTACTGCCTTGAAGCTCACCGTACACTTTTACTTGCTGAATCTTATCAATAGCCTAAATGTATTGGAGGAGATTCTTGAAGAGAAGGTAGCCGAATTTGCTGATGTAGTCAAATTGTCGCGCACTTGCCTACAAGATGCCGTGCCTATTACATTGGGACAAGAGTTTAGCGCATATCTTGCCCTCGTGCGCCGTAGTATCAAAAACTTAGAGTTTCAGGCAGATATGTGCCTTGATGTGCCTATAGGCGCGACTGCCGTAGGAACGAGCTTGGGCATAAGGCCTGGTTATTTAGAAAAAATCTACGGCAATTTGTCAAAAACTATGGGCGTAACAGTGCGGCGCGACGAGAATTTCTTTGACGCTTTGCAAAACGGTGATTTTTTTGTGCAACTGTCAGGTATCATAAAATCTATAGCTACAGGCTTATCCAAAATGGCAACTGATTTGCGGATACTTTCAAGCGGCAACCGCTCAGGTATGAAAGAGCTTATCTTGCCTGCCGTGCAAGCCGGCTCGTCTATCATGCCCGGCAAAATCAATCCTTCGTATCCTGAACTTATCAATCAAGTAGCGTATTTAGTTTGTGGCAATGACCTTACTATAACTATGGCGGTAGAAGGAATAGAGTTGGATTTGAATATCTGGGATTCTATTATTTCTAAATCTTTGTTCGAATCTTTGGAAGTAATGACGCGTTCTATTGTGCTTTTTGCGCATAATTGTGTGCGTGGCATACAAGCCAACCGCGAAGAGTGTAAAGAACAAGCCGAAAACACGCTTTCGCTCGCGCTTGTTGTGTCTATGGTATTCGGGTATGAGACAGGCGTAAAAGTAGCCAAATATGCCCACAAAGAAGGCCTTTCTATCAAACATGCTTCTGTCGCATTGGGAATCCTAACACCTGAAATGGCTAATGATTTACTGGATACATATATGCTCACTGATTCTAAACGCAGCGGAGAAATAGTAACCCAAATGGCTCAAAAGCAAAAAGACAAGATACATGAAATTATCAAAGGTATAGACACAGAAACACGTTGCTTGATTTTTGAAATCATGACGCAAATGACGTGGGCAGACGCTCAAATGTCAACAGAAGAGGCTATGGTCTTGGAAGTTACGGCAGAAGCCTTGCAATTAGATAAAAGCGTAGTAAGCAAATTAACCCAAAAAGCACGAAGCCAAACCGTTACCCTCGACTATTGGGGTAGCAAGTTCTTGCAATTGAATAAACAAGACCGCGAACTTGCCTACATTTGCGCCTCGTGGCTCTCGGAAGTTGATGATGAGGTAGCAGGCGAGGAGCTGGTTTTGCTAGAAGAATTGCGTACAAGTTTATTGATAACTGAAGAGCGGGCTATGTACTTAAAACGAAAAGTGCATCAAATTCACGCCTCCAAAACGGAGCTTGTACCACAGTGGGAAGCTTCGCCTTGGTGGGAAGAGTTTGAACGGGTGTTGGTGCAAGCGTTGGAATTAGTCAAAAAATAAAATTATCGGCTTCGGCATAGTTTAAAAACTTAGCCGAAGTTTTTTATGTTCCGTAATTTCGAAGGGCGATTTCCATTGTCCACCAATAAAAGTCGCGTGGGAAATGCAAGAGATAGGCTTGTTTTTTGTTCAATAACAAATCATAATGCCCCAGATAGTTCCACTCCCATGCTACTGAAGCCCAGCCTTCCATCACTTCCGTAATTTCTTTGCGGATATTCACTACTTCGTCTTCCGTAAAACCGTTTTTGATAAGGTCTTCCATCGTCTTCTGATAATGATGTTGTGTAAATTCTGTTTCCAAAAAAACCTCATTGATGGCTTTCCAAACATCGAATCGGTCTTCTATTTTTAGCCCTGTTTGCTTCACGAAGCTGATAAATTCGGGCTTGTGTTTGGTTTCTATAAAAATAATCTCGTTATGATTTACTACTATTGTAGGCGGGAAAGTGTTGAGATTTACTTCATTGATTTGGCTGATGTGGATAAGTGGTTTATCACGTATAGAGCTTACCAAGAACTCGTATTGACGGACTTCTATCGCGTCTTGATGGAAAACGATGCGTTTTGATGCCATTTATATAGGTATTTTAGATTTTCTTCTACAAATATAGTGAAAAGTTTTATATATTCTAAATAATATTTTATTTTTGAGGAAAATATATATTCAACGAATATGGCACTAAGACTCATGATGCCCAAACTCAGCGACACAATGGAAGAAGGTGTGATTGCTGTTTGGCACAAAAAAGTAGGCGACTTTGTGAAAGGGGGCGACCTCCTCGCTGATATTGAAACCGATAAGGCTACTATGGAGTATGAAGAATTTGAAACAGGCGTAGTACTATATCAAGTCCCTGAAAAATCAGCCGTAAAAGTAAACGGTTTAATGGCTATTTTGGGTAAGGCTGGTGAAGACTTCAGCGCATTGTTAGAAGAAGAAAGTACGCCCGCCCAACAACAAACACCTGCGATAGTAAATACCAATACTATACCTGAACCCACCGCAACTACACAAAAAACAGTTTCAACTGTAAAAGTGAAAGCAGTCGCGGTTACAATGCCCAAACTCAGCGACACCATGGCAGAGGGCGTTATCGCAAGTTGGAACGTTAAAGTAGGCGACACATTCAAAGCAGGCGCTATCCTTGCAGAAATAGAAACCGACAAGGCGACTATGGAATACGAATGTTTCGAAAATGGCACTGTGTTATATTTGGCAGTAGAAAAAGGACATTCGGCAGCCGTCGATGCTGTTATTTGTGTTATTGGCGAACCAAACGCAGATTATAAATTATTGCTCGAGCAATTAAAAGGTGGCGAAGCGACACAACCCATTGCACAAGAAGCAGTTGTGCCAAACAGTACACAAACCACACCCGACATTTCACATGCGCAAAATGATAACGGACGTGTGAAAATATCGCCACTCGCACGCCAATTAGCAAAGGAAAAAGGCATCGACCTGCACGCACTGCAAGGCTCAGGAGAGCAGGGAAGGATTGTAAAACGCGATATAGAAAACTTTACACCAACCGAAAAAACAACCAAAGCAGCAACAAACACTGACACCAAACAAACAGGCAATAACACAACATTCGGGCAGGAAAGTTACGAAGAAGTGCCCGTTTCACAAATGCGCAAAACCATCGCCAAACGATTGAGCGAAAGCAAACATACAGCCCCACACTTCTACCTCACAATGGAGATAGAAATGGACGCAGCGATGGAGGCAAGAGAACGCATGAACGAAATATCGCCTGTCAAAATATCGTTCAATGACATGGTGGTCAAAGCCTCTGCAATGGCATTGCGCAAACACCCAGCAGTCAATTCTTCTTGGTTGGGTGACAAAATCCGTTACAATCACCACGTCCACATAGGCATCGCAGTAGCCGTAGAGGAAGGTTTGCTTGTGCCTGTAGTACGCTTTACAGACCAAAAAACGCTTTCGCAAATATCAGCTGAAACAAAAGACCTTGCGCAAAAAGCCAAAAGCAAAAAACTGCAACCTGCTGATTGGGCCGGCAATACTTTTTCTGTTTCAAACTTAGGTATGTTTGGCATAGATGAGTTTACAGCTATCATCAATCCGCCTGACGCTTGTATATTGGCGGTTGGCGGTATAAAAGCTACAGCATTGGTAAAAGACGGACAGATAAAAGTAGGACACGTCATGAAAGTTACCCTTTCCTGCGACCACAGAGTGGTAGATGGCGTATTGGGTGCGTCGTTCTTAAAAACTTTGAAAGACCTTTTGGAAGCTCCCGTAAGAATGTTAGTCTAAAACATTAGATACTTTGACAATTTTAGAAACATAGAAAACACAGTGTTTTGCGCTATGTCCTCTATGTTTCTATAGAGTTCAAAACAAAATTTGTCAGAGTACCAAATATTTAAAGGGTCTTAAAAAGTTACTTGCATGGTGCAAACGCGACAAGAGATGCTTACAACATGACCAACTTTTTAAGAAGCAATTTAAACAAAGCACGCTTATTTTTGCCCCAATCTCGCCCCTCAAAAGCGCATGATTGGGTTTTATTTAATAGACTTCTTGCGAAAGTCCTTTTCCCTCACTCCAAAAGAACCACTTTCGCAAGAAGTTTATTCATTCTAATATTTAAAACCATATACATGACAACTACTCACCCACTTTTCAAACACCTTTTAACAAATATAATCATCATATTGAGTTTCATAGTGTTGAGCCTTGCCTACATGTCCCCCGTATTTGAGGGCAAACGCCTTGTGCAGAATGACATCATACAGGCGGAAGGCGCGGCGCAAGAACTCAAAACCTACAGAGAAGAAACAGGCAAACGCTCTTTGTGGGCAAACAATATGTTCGGCGGAATGCCTGCCTTTATGATAAGTATGGACTATCCAAACAGCTTGCCTACCCACATAGCGCGTTTCATAACCCATATCTTGCCTACCCCAGCCAATACATTGTTTCTGTATATGGTGGGCTTTTATGTCATGGGTTTGCTTTTTGGCTTTTCGGCTTGGCAGGCAAGTGTGGGAAGCCTTTTTTACGCGCTTGGCTCTTACAATGTTATCAATATAGAAGCTGGACACATGTCAAAAGTGTTTGCGCTTGCCTTTGCGCCACCTCTTATCGGGGCTATTTACTATGCTTACAACCATAATTGGTGGCTCGGAAGTGTGCTAGCGGGTGTTTTCGCTTCTTTTCAATTATATGCCAACCACGTACAAATTACCTATTATGTTTTTCTTACACTCGTCGTATTTGTAATGTATCAAACTGTTCAATGCGCCTTGAAAAAGGCAGATTGGAAACGTTTTGCCCTTGCCTCCGCAAGCCTCGCAGTGGCAGGTTTGCTCGCGTTGGGTACGCATACTTCTCGTTTATGGACTGCTTACGAATACACTTCGCAAACTATACGCGGAAAATCGGAACTGAAAAGCAACAAAGAGTCCACTTCAGGCGCGATAGACAAAGATTACGCCTTCGCATGGAGTTATGGCATATCGGAAAGTTTCACTTTTTTAATCCCTAACTTTTATGCCTCAGGCTCAAGGGCAGGCAAGGAGTTGGGCAAGGACAGTCACGCAGCAAAAGCACTCCAAAACATAGGCATCGACCCTGAACAAGCGCAAAACTTGCCTTATTATTGGGGCGCACAGCCGTTTACTTCTGGTCCCGCATACTTGGGCGTTATTACTTGCCTGCTCGCATTTTTCGGGCTTCTAGCCAGTAAAAACAACTTAAAATGGTGGCTCGTGAGTGGTTCAATACTCTTGATTATTATCGCTTGGGGCAATAATTTTTTGATTGTCAATGATTTATTTTTTCAATACTTACCGCTTTTTAACAAATTCCGGGCGCATACTATGACGCTTTCTTTGCTACAGCTTTTCGTGGCAAGTTTAGCCCTTTTAGGTGTGCAAGCATTGTTGGTAAAAGGGGCAGATTTGAAACAAATGCAACGGCACTTGTATATGAGCGCGGGAACATTGGGCGGAATTTGTTTGATTTTCGCACTCTTAGGCGGTGTCTTCCAAGACTTTTCATCTACAGGAAAGACCAAAACAGCAGGTGAGAACGGTAAAACAAACATGGTAAGCAATGACCAAGCATTTTTGAACCAATTGAACGGGAGTTTTAAAGATGACCCAGCTAAACCTAAGCAGATTTTACAAGCTGTGCGCAATGACCGCGCCGCCATGCAAAGTGCTGACGCTTGGCGTTCTTTTGGTTTTATAGCTGTGATGACGGCAGTTTTGTGGGCGTTTTGTGCAGGCTTTATGACATGGGAATATGCCTTGGGGGGAATTGCCTTATTGGGCATGATTGACCTTTTGGGTGTAGATAGGCGGTATTTGAACAATGATAGCTTTGAAGATAACGCACAGTATGAAAGTAAATACGCACTTTCAGAAGGTGAAAGCAAGGTCTTGCAAGATGAAACCCGCTATCGTGTAGCAAACTTCAATATAAACACATTCAATGATGCTACTACCTCTTATAATTTTGCTTCAGTGGGTGGTTATCATGGTGCGAAGTTGCGCCGTTATCAAGACGTGATAGACAGTCATTTATTGCGTGATACTTCGGCAGTTTATGATATGCTGAATGTTAAATACTTCTTTATTACCACTCGCGACAATCAGCAAAGAGTCCAAAAAAACCCACTTGCTTGTGGCAATGCATGGTTTGTAAATTCATACCAAACTGTCGACAATCCTGACGAGGAGTTAAAAGCCCTCAATATCTTTAATCCTGCCAAAAAAGCAATACTTGACAAACGTTTCGCAGGGCAGGTAAGTTCGATTAAGAACAATCAAGAGGTGGTAGGCAAGATAAAACTTACAAAGTCATTGCCTGATGAACTTACCTACGAAACCGACAATGCAGAAGCACAATTAGCAGTCTTTTCAGAAATATATTATGTGCAGGCAGGCAAGATTTTTTGGCAAGCGTACCTTGATGGAAAGCCCGTACCACACCTTAGAGTAAATTATATTGTGCGCGGATTAGCAGTACCTGCAGGCAAGCACAAAATCACGTTCAAATTTGAAGTGCCTATTTATAATACAGGCGAAAATATATCGTTTTTATGCTCAATTTTGTTATTTGGTGCGTTGTTTGGTGCATTGTATGTTTATTATTTGCAACAAAATAAAGCAACCTTGCCTGCCTAAACACAAAAAAGCAGTCTTGTTAAATAATTTACTTGCTATATTATTATGATATAGACACATAAAAATTTTATGTGTCTATATTTTTTTACAAAGTGAGCTGTTGAAGACTTTAAATGCCTATATTTTTTTGCAAAGTGGGCTGTTGAAGACTTTAAATGCCTATATTTTTTTGCAAAGTGGGCTGTTGAAGACTTTAAATGCCTATATTTTTTTGCAAAGTAGGCTGTTGAAGACTTTAAATGCCTATATTTTTTTGCAAAGTGGGCATTTATAATTTATTTGTATATAAAAAACAAAAAAATAGTGCTAATATTTCTAATATTAGCACTATTTTTTTAGTAAATTACAATACTTATTTATTTTTTGCAAGTAGTTCTAAAAATTCTGCTTGCAAATGAGCATTTTTATCTTCTGCATACCATTTGTGTAATTGCTCTGCCAATGCTTCAAAAGGCGTTTCGGCTTTTTTCAATGCTTCTACCAATGTTTGAGCAACTGCAGGGCGTGGACCCCAATTAAAAATTTCTTTAAAATCATTGTCAAGTGCGATAAGTTTAGGAATACTTCTTCCTCCGTTAGTCAAATACAAATCCATAATAGGTAGATTTTCATCACGCAATATAATTCGCATTTCTATATGAGGGTTTTCATCACTTAATTTGGCAAGAATTGGTACGTTTTGAGCCGCATCACCACACCAACCTTCTGTAATGACTAACCATTTTTGCGCTGGTGTATTTTTAATGGCTTCTTGTAATTCGGAAAGAATAACTGCAGTCTTATCCCATCGGTGCATACGTTGAACATTGAGGCGTGTATAGTCAAGCAGGCTTTGCGATTGTTTAATGCCTGTAGTTTTACCTTCTGCTACCAATGCATCTACCATATTGCGGTAGTTTGTATAAGAAATGGCATTATCCCAATCTGAAGATGTTATCATAATATAAAAAATAATAAAGGTTTAGAATAATTATAGAACACATTTACGAAATGTAAAGTTCGATCATTTTTTTAACTTCATTTTTGATTACTTTCCCCATTGCATTGCGTGGAAGTTCTTGCAAAGTTATAAGTTGCATAGGTATTTTGTAAGGCGCAAGGGACTGTTTTAACCAATCACGAAGCTCAATCAATGTAAGTGGCTGCATATTAGCTTTCCAAACTATTGCTGCTACTACTTTATCGCCCCAATCAGCATCAGATATACCCACTACAGCACATTCACGTATAGCTTGATGTTGTAATAAAATGCTTTCTATTTCAAGTGCCGATACTTTATAACCACCTGTCTTCAAAATATCAACGGAATTACGTCCTAATAAGTAATAATAGCCATCAGCATCTTGTTTGGCTATATCTCCTGTTTTGAACCAGCCATCAGGTGTAAAACTCGCGGTAGTAACATCAATTTTCTGCCAATAAGCTAAAAAAACGCTATCGCTTTTAATTTGCAACTCGCCTACTGTTTCAGGCGTAGCAATAACTTCATTATTATCAGTTACAAGCCTTGCCTGCACGCCTGCCAAAGGCAAACCTATAGAGCCTGTTTTTCGTATGCCATGCAAAGGATTGCTGATAGCCATACCTATTTCTGTCATACCATAGCGTTCTAATAAAAAATGGGTGCTTATGTTTTGCCACTTTTCTAATAGTTGGGCAGGCAAGGCGGCAGAACCTGACACCATAAGGCGCATGTTTTGGAGTGCTTGCCTACCTTTTTGTTGTTGTCCCTCTGTCATTTCTTCCCAGCTTTCGACTAAGCGATTGTAAATAGTGGGTACAGCCATATAAAGTGTATAAGATTTTGTGGTAAATGCCTCCCACACTTTTTTAGCATCAAACTTTTGTAAAAAATCAACTGTAGCACCTGTCCAAAGTGCGCATAACAACACGTTTACTATGCCGTGTACGTGGTGCAGTGGCAATGTGTGTAAAATACTGTCTGTATTTTTCCATTCCCATGCCTTTACCAAAATGGTTATTTGAGATGTTAAGTTAGCATGTGTCAAAACCGCGCCTTTTGGCTTACCTGTAGTGCCGCTTGTATAGATGATGATGGCTTCGTCTTGGGTGTTGTTAGGTATATTTGTTGGTTTGCTTGCCTGCCCGACTGTATGTATGGTTATGGTATCTTGTTCTTTTTGCAAAGTATATAAAATGCCTGCATCTTCTGTTATATGAGCTATTTCGGGAAGTGGATAACTTATACAAATAGGCACGGCGATTCCTTCTGCGAGCCATGTAGCCCACAGCATAACCACATAATCGGCGGTAGGGTGTGCTAAAAATCCTACACGCGCACCTTGTAAAGTAGGGGCGTTGTGTGTTTGTTGCAAAAGTTGGGCTACAGTATTTGCTTGTTCCCAAAGGGCTTGATACGTGTGCGGGCCTGTAGTATCATGAATGGCTATTTTATGAAAATGGGGCTGAATTTGTTCGAAAAACTTGAGCATTTGCAAAGATAGGCTCGATTTTTAGAATTTTTATACTACTTTTGCTCAAGAATAATAAAAAATGCGTTTATACTTAAGATATGAAAAAAACATTCGCCTCTTTGCTTGTGTACTTGTTTTTTGTCGCCTTTGCTACTGCGCAAAGCGATAAATATACCACCAAAAATGTAAAAGCTATTCGTATGTACGAAGAAGCTGACGAACTGTTCAAACAACGCATGTATGAGCAAGGTGTGGTTTATTTGGAAAAAGCTATTTTGAAAGACCCTAATTTTGCAGAAGCGCATTACAAGATGGCGGCTACTTACCAGCTTTTTCAAAAAGAAGCCGAAGCCATAAAATCTTACAAAAACACCATCGCCACAGGCGGCGACAATCCTAAATTCAAAGGCGCGTATTACAACGTCGCACTCTTTGAGATGCGCAAAGGGAATTATGCAGAAGCTAAAAAGTTAGCCGAGAAATTCATAAGCCTGCAACCTACCGACAAAAAAATCATCAAGCAAATGCAAAAAATAATGAGCGACAGCGAATATGCACAAGCGAACATGAAAACTCCCAGCCTCCTCGCTACCACAGTATTGCCCAAACCGCTCAATCAGTTTTATTTGCAATATTATCCATACCTCACAGGTGACCAAAAGACGATTGTTTTTACCGCCCGCGAAGTGCCGAAACCCAACCAACGCGACTCAGACGAGAATGTTTATGTCGCTACTTTTGACGGCACAAATTGGAGCGTACCTACAGCCATCTCGAGCGTCATCAATAGCCCCGACAATGAAGGGACAGCCAGCATTTCAGCTGATGGGCGCACCATCGTTTATACAATATGCGACCAAAGCGGCACAAGACCAAATTATGGACAATGCGACCTCTTTATGTCCACCAAAGTAGGCAATGACTGGACTACACCTGTGAACTTGGGCAAAAACGTAAACTCGCGTTTGTGGGAATCACAACCCAGCATCTCGGCTGACGGCAAAATGCTGTATTTCATTTCTACCCGCGAAGGCGGAATGGGAGGCAAGGACATTTGGTACAGCAAAATGGGCGAAGATGCGAAATGGCAACCTGCCCAAAACCTTACAGAAGCCAATACCGACCTTGACGAAACCTCGCCATTCATTCACCCAAACGGCAAAACTTTGTTTTTTAGCTCAAACGGCAGGCTAGGCTTCGGCGCATTGGATATTTATAAAATGGAATATATCAACAAACAATGGGGCGAACCTACCAATGTCGGCTATCCTATCAATGACCACAAAGACCAATTCGGCTTGTTTGTTACTACTGACGGCTTGCGTGGCTTATACTCTGTAGATAAATTTGACGGAGGCGTACCAACCAGCTTCTTGCACGAATTTACCTTGCCTGAACCTGCACGCCCCACATTCCGTAGCAATTATGTAAAAGGAATCGTGTATGATATAAAAACGAAAGAAAAACTTGATGCTAAAATAGACCTTTTTGACCTCAACAGCAAGGAAAAACAAGCCTCAACTATTTCCGACAAAATAAACGGCAATTATATGGTGATATTGAATCAAGGCGCAGAGTACGGCTTAGAAGTCCACAGAAAAGGCTACGCATTCAAAAGCCTTAGCTTCAATTATGCAGAAGGAAAAGACCAGCAACCACTCGAGATAGACATCGCGCTCGAAGCCATCACAAAGGGTACAGTTTTTACTTTGAACAATGTTTTTTTTGATTACAATAAATTTGAATTGCAAGACAAATCCAAAACAGAACTTGATGAATTGGTGAAATTCTTGCAAGAAAATGCAGATGTAAAAGGCGAAATATCAGGCCATACGGACAACGTTGGTTCAGCCGAAGCAAATGTAACCTTATCGCTCAATCGCGCTAAGTCCGTACAAGAATACCTTATAAAAGCTGGTATTCCCACAGAACGCATCACATTCAAAGGATACGGCTCTACCAAAGCCGCTACCAATAACGACACAGAAGAGAACCGCGCCAAAAACAGAAGGATAGAATTTAAGGTGCTATAGAGTTCTTGCAAAAATATTTGAGCAAAAAAAACTTTGTCAAAGTTTTAAACTTTGACAAAGTTAAGTGTTTAATATCAGGTGCAGTTTTTAGTTTATTTTTTGGGGAAGGTGAAAAAGGCATCATCTATTGGTTCATTGATTTTGATACTTGTAATAGTAATAGTCGAAACTGTTTTGCCTTGGACTTTAGTTTCCATTACGTGTGGCATCATCAAACCGTTTGCTTCTTTGTAATCGCTCATAGAAGTTTCTGATACTTGCCCTTTACTTTCGCCTGACAAAAAAGTGGCTCTTTCCATAATTCTTGCATACGAATCCGTATCAAAAAAGTGAAATTCTGTTTCACCACTTTTGGTTACAAGTTTGAGTTTAAAACACTCCGTACCTTCTATTGTTTCTTTACCATCCAAAGCTACTTTGTGTCCTTTTTTATCATAATTAATGAACTTAGGTTCAAAAGTCGCATCATCTATAGCTTCTTTTGAATCTTCAGGGTTCATTTTTTCGGCTTCGCCTGTTCCCTGAAAAGGGTTCACACTCCAGACAGTGTTATTTTTACCATCGACTACTTGTAGGAAAGTTTTCCCTTGAAACGTAACTTCCACTTTGAAAGAGTTAGGCACTTTCTGGTACATGGTGGCGGGAAATTCCATGCCGCCCATGTTTTGTTTGCCTTTCATGGTGAGTGTTTTCACAGATTCCCATTTGGCTTTTCCGCCAGTATTTTCCACATACTTATTGATAACATCGTCAGCTGTTTGTGCTTGCGCAAAATTACAGATGGTTAGCACACATACTATAGTGAATGCTATTTTTGAAATTGATTGAATGTTCATGAAAATTTGGATTTTGGATTTAGAAATTAGTAATGCTTTTTTTCAAAATATTACAACGGTTTTTAAAGAATTAAAGTATTTGTCCAATAAACGCCCATTTTTTAGTTGTTTCAAATTTTAGTATATATTTGCGTTGTATCAGGTGCAATTCAAATCGGGAGAGCGAAATGGATTTGAATTGCACCCTTTGTTTTGATTGACTTATGTGTACTATTATTTTTTCGTATCAACAACATCCGCAATATCAGTTGATTTTGGCGGCAAATAGAGATGAATTTTATACGCGCGAAACTAAAGTACTGGATTATTGGACTGAATACCCCGGCATACTCGCAGGCAAGGACGAAGTAGGCGGAGGCACGTGGATAGGCGTGTCTAAAGAAGGTAGATGGAGCGCGATTACCAATTATCGCGTACCTTTTGCGCAATTAAAAGCTGATGGAAAATCACGCGGAAAACTGACTTTAGATTTCCTTACTACCCAACAAGACACGGAAACTTACCTGCGAAATGTGATGTTGGAAGACGATTTGTACAACGGCTACAATCTTTTATTGGGAACGCAAAAAAGCCTTGCCTACTACTCCAATGTGGAGAAAAAACTGAAAAAACTGTCGACAGGCGTGTATGGTTTGAGCAATCATTTGCTCAATACGGCTTGGTTTAAGTCAGAAAAAGGCGTGAAGGGATTGCAAGAAGTAACAGAAAATGAAGGTTTTAATCCGTATCATTTGTTTGATGTGTTGAGAGATAATGAAAAAGCTCCTGAGAACCGCCTGCCCGATACAAGCGTTCCCAAAGATTGGGAGCTTCAACTTTCCTCTATTTTTATTGATATACCTGAACGCGGTTATGGCACGTGCTGCTCCACAGTACTTTTGATAGATTATGCGCAAAATGTGCGTTTCATAGAAAAAAGCTACGCACCACAAAACGAAGGCATTGTAAAAGATTTTTCATTTATGGGTGCTAAATAAGCTGCCTATCTTTTTACATTCAGGTAAGGATTATAGCCGTTCAGCTCCTTTTGGTAGTAACCTGTTCCGTTGTAGGGGCGTTTTTCGGGGTGTGTTCTACAAGTTTCTGAACATGCGCCGTCAAGCGTCCATCCACAATTTTCACAAACGGCTAGGTGGTTGTTGCAAGCGGCATTGGCACAATTCACCATGCGGTCTGAAGGCGTTGCGCAAATATGGCAAAGCGATACAACTACAGGATTGACTTTGTTTATATCGGCTACTATGCGCCCATCAAATACATAGCACTTGCCTTCAAAGTCTTCTCCTCCTGCTTCTATCCCGTATTTGATGATACCTCCTTCGAGCTGATAAACATCCTCAAATCCTTGTTCGAGCAGGTAAGCACTTGCTTTTTCGCATTTGATTCCACCTGTGCAATACGTGATTACTTTTTTGTTTCTGTAGGCTTCGAGTTCTGCTATTTTGTCAGGAAACTCTCTGAAATTTTCAATATCAAGCGTAACCGCATTTTTGAATTTGCCGAGTTGATGCTCATAATTCGAACGGACATCAAGTATCACGACATCTGCATTATCTTTCATGGCTTTGAAATCAGCAGGCGTTAAGTGCTTGCCTGTGCCTTTGTTGGGGTCGATGTGCGTTAATCCTACATGCACGATTTCAGGTTTTGTGCGCACGTACAGTTTTTTAAAAACATGCTGGTCGTGATGCTCTACTTTGAAGTCAATATGTGCAAAACGCGGATCTTCTTTGACGGCTTGCATGTAGGCTTCACAATCAGCTCGCAAGCCCGAAACTGTACCATTTAGCCCTTCTTGAGCTATGACAATACGCCCAAACAAATGAAGGGACAAGCAAAAATAATGGTGTTGCTCCCTAAATTCTTCAGGGTTTTCTATGTGCGTGTAGCAATAGTAGAGCAAAATAGTGTAATCTTTCATAAAATAACGTGCTTTGGTTCTAACAAAGTGTTAAGAGAAACTTCTTGCGAAAATCCTTTCTCCTCTTTCCAAAATTGGAGGAGGCAGGGTATGAGGTCTTTAGAAACACTTTCGCAAGAAGTCTAATATGCAAAGATAGCCTTTTTTTGATTTTTATTTTTATAACTTCCCAAAAATTTTTGGGAAGTATAAATAACGCGGGTGCATTAGGCAGAACTGTCAAATTCTAATTTTGGGCAGGCAAGTTAGCAAATATTTGACCAATCGCCTTGCCTACCCGCCCTTTGAAAAGGGCTAAAAACGATATAGTCTGCTCCTCTCTCCAAATTAAAATAGCATTACAACTGTAAACACTACCCAAAAATAATGTACCCAAAAAACGCTTCTTTTGTACGTACACTCCAAACAGACTGAAAGTCTGTTCACAGGCATATTTAGCGCGTACCTTATTTCTTTTTCCAGTTTGCCAAACAGACCTCTCCTGCTTGCTCAAAGTGTTGAACAGCATCAAGTTCACGCAATATGATGTCCATGTCGCGGGCTACTGTAAAGAAATTTATGGATTCGTACATTACGATGCCCTTTTTGTTGATGATGAATGTGCCACGCAATGCGATAGGTGCGCCATCAAAAGACATACGCCCATCATCTTCGTATGCGAAGTCGCCACCCAATACGCCATAATTAAAGGCGATGGTTTTTGCCATATCTGCTACTAAAGGAAAGGTAATGCCTTCAATGCCATTCTTAGCGCGGGGTGTATTTACCCAAGCAAGGTGTGCTGCATCAGTATCACCTGAACAGCCTACTACTACTGCGCCACGTTGTTCAAAATCTGACAAACGCTCTTGAAATGCCCAGAACTCTGTAGGGCATATACCCGAAAAGTCTTTAGGATAAAAGAATAAAACTACATATTTCTCACCTTCGTATTGCGCGAGGGAAAAATCATTGACCATTTTTTGCCCATCTACCAAGGCGGCAGCCGTAAATGCAGGGGCTTTGCGTGAAACTAAACTCATAAAAAAACCGTTAGTATAACAACTAATTAAAAGAAATGTATTACCTTTGTACCTATTAAACTACAAACCTTTAAATTTGTTACAAATATGGCTATTATGATAACAGACGAGTGCATCAATTGTGGCGCTTGCGAACCAGAATGTCCAAACACGGCTATTTATGAAGGCGGTGTGGATTGGACGTGGGCAGGCGGCACAAAATTGATTGAGGTAACACTCGCCGGCACTGTTGTAAGTGCAAAAACCAAGCTGGCACCTGTATCTGATGAATTTTACTATATCGTTTCAGGCAAGTGCACTGAATGTACTGGCTTCCATGAAGAGCCTCAATGCGCGGCAGTCTGCCCTGTAGACTGCTGTGTCGATGATCCCGACATGCGTGAAAGTGTGGAAACGCTGACGAGCAAAAAAGAGTGGCTCCATGCTGAATAAGTCAAACCAAAGGAGGTCAATAAAACAGCCTTTGCGTCTTTTTAAAGGCAAAGATTATTCCGTAGAATAATCTTTGTTTTTATTTTTTCGTTGTTAAAGATTTTTTTGCGTAATTTGCCCCTCGAAAACAAAATAGATTTTTTTTATAATATGAAACATATATTCATAGCTGTACTTTTTACACTCCCTTTGTTTGCTGGAGCGCAAACTATGTCAGATGAAGACCGTTCAAAAATGCGCCATGAGGCGGGCAGCCTTGTAAAAGCGTACTATTCGGATTTGAATTTAATAACAAGCGATGATGAAACGATGAAAAGGTTTAAAGAGGAAAATATTGAGGATGCCATCAAAAATTACTTTTATAGTCCTGTCGTTTATATTTACAATGACATAGCACAAAAAAAAGAACGCGATGCGGATTCACTGCGGATTCGTGAGTATTTAGAAAAAGTTACAGCATGGTATCCATCAGGTGCAAGATTTGAATGCAACTTTAATATCAACAACCCTTGCCCTCAACCCGAAACAGAGGGCGAAATACGCTTTTTTGTAGTGAAAGTAGAAGTAAGCAAAAACCTGCAAGGCATTTACAAATTTGACAATCAAATGCATTCCAATAAAGACTCACTTGACGTGTTTGTTAAATTCGTGATAAAACAAGACCGCCCTAAGCTGATTTTTGACCAGCCCAAAATATACCGCATCAAAGCTCACAAAAAGGAAGATTGTATTTTTCGTGAAACTGAAGAAACTGGAAAAACACCTTTTTTACTGTCTGATGATGACGGGTACGAGCGTCAATTTTTGCGCGAGAGAGCTATCCGTTTTGTGCAAGATTATGCCATCACCTTGAATATAATAGGCAATCCTAAGATAAACGATAGATACAGCACTTTAGACTATTTTGAAAGCGAAAACACCCCTGTTTTTAATGATATAGCTCCCCAAATGCGTATTCCCGACTATCCTGCTGATGATTATTTGCGGAGCATAGAACGTTGGTATCAAGGAGGTGCATACTTCAGATACAGAAACGTAAAAGCGGCAGCTGTATTGGCTTCTTTTGACTATGTGACCGTAGAAGTACAGGTGGATCGGGTTTTGCGTACAGATGGCGTGGGTGATAGCTACAAGCACCGTCAACGCTTGAGTATCATGGTAAAATTTCCTGTAGTGAATCGCACAACAGAAGGAGATGAAAAAAAAGTAGTGGGTTTAGAACGTAGCACACCCCGTATTTCACGTATAGTGAGCTTGCCTTCCCGCGTTAATCCGCTTATGTATTTGGCGGCAGGAGTGCAGTTATTATCCGCGAATTATTTTGGCGATATAGCACCAAACAAACGTGTCTTTAGTACAGATATAGAACGTAGTAATCTCGCAGTCGGATTTTATTTGTTAAAAAAACTGAATACGAGGTGGTATGCACGCGCCAATTTTGTTGCCGCTACTTTGAGTGGCGACGATAGCAAGTCTGCCAACCCAGACAAAAATGAATCCAAGTATCGTTATATCCGCAATTTGCATTTTAGAAACCGAATCAGAGAGTATTCATTGAGTTTGATTTATGAAATGCGTAAAAACAATGGTAAATTTTCTTACAGAAGTTCCTTTACCCCTTACTTTACAGCAGGTATTGGTGTGTTTAGAAACAAGCCGGAAGCGCGTGCGCCTTTCATTGATGAGCGCGTAACAAGCCCGTGGGTGGATTTACGCCATCTCGGTACAGAGGGGCAAGGACGCGACGGCTATAGAAAATTATATGCAAAATGGCAACCTATCATACCACTTGGAGCCGGATTGCGTTATAAGGTGAACAGCCGTATTGATTTTAATTTTGAAATATCAGGACGCATCGCATTTACCGATTTTATAGATGATATAAGTGGCAATTACCCCAATTACGATGACTTTGGCAACAATAATTTTGCAAGCGTTATGTCCAATCGCGTTTTAGAGCCTAACAGTGCATTCACACAAAGGTCGCGTCAGGAAGGTTTAGATATGTTGATACAGCAAGGGAGTGCCGCGTTGCTTACTTATACAGGCAGGACAGGGCGTACCTACAATACTATCAACGGATACGGGCAAGCAGGGGACAAAAGAGGGACAAGAGGAAATCGCGATTATTATATGTTCACAGGCTTCCAAATACACTACTTGTTGAATGTAGGCGACTCCAAGGGGTCTAAAAAAACATTTGTCAAGAAAAACGTTAAACATTACTTTAACTGATAACCACGAAAATATCAAAAACCACACAATTTGGAGTCTAAATTTTGATTTCTAAAAAAATAAAATTTGGTTTTAAAATTTAGAAGCTCAGGAAAAGTATTTTATGAAGTTAAATGATAATCAAATAACTGATATACAAATAAAGTACGTCCCTAACAGGGAATTTAAAAAATTCCTGCGTTTCCAATTTTAAAAATGTAAAATTTATTTATTTGGTTAATAGGCTTCTTGCGAAAGTATTTCTGAAGACCTCACACCCTACGCTCTCTGCAATTTGGAGAGATGGAAAAGGACTTTCGCAAGAAACCTAATGTATAAATTACTAATAATCAATACATTATGCCAATTTTTTGTAGTTGTTAATTTTTAAATTTCCTCTTCATAAAAAAATGCGTTACTTATTATTCTTTCTCTTGTGTGCAGTTGCACTTCCCGCCTATAGCCAAAAATTTGGCTATGTAGATGCTGATTTTATCCTTTCCAAAATGGAATCCTACCAAAAAGCCCAACAAAATATAGAAGAAGCCACCAAAAAATGGCAGGAGGACATCCAAAAAAAGATAGCAGGTGTCGATAAATTGCGTAAAGCCTTTCAAGCAGATGAGATTTTGCTCACTGACGACATGAAAGAAGAACGCCTCAAAGAAATCGAGAAGGCAGACATGGAGGCTCGCGAGTACCAAAGTAAAATATTTGGTTACAAAGGGCAACTCCATACACGCCAAGCCGAACTTACCAAACCTGCACAAGAAGAATTGCACAAAGCCCTCCAAAAGTTGGCACGCAAGGAAAAGATACAAGTTATCTTTAATAATTCTGAAGCCCTTTCTATCCTGTATATAGAAGAACGCCACGATTATACCGAACAACTTATCGAACTTATGGGACTTGGCGAAAAGAAACCTAACCCAGAAGACAAGAACGGAACAGGCACACCGCCAAAAGAAGAACCTAAAAAGGGCAATGGCAAAGGAAAATAAAGGCTTAACAACATAATAACAAGCTGTTTGTATGATTTTTAAAATAAAAACGTTCTTATGTTGGGTAAGTTCAATAAATTCACGAACTTTGCACCCGCAAAACAACGTTTTAATTTTTCTCAAATCTCAATGAACCTTAAGCGTATCATTTCTTTCGCTATACTCTTTGTAGGGGGGCTATCAGTCAGCTTTGCACAAGACAAATTCGCATATTTTGATGAAAACTATGCCATGCCGCTCCTCCCTGAATACAAAACTGTACAGGCAGATATGGAAACCTTCCAAAAACAAATCAAGACTGAACTTGATAAAATGGAAGCAGATTACAAGAAAAAACTTGACGAGCTAAAAGCGATTTCCGTAAAACCTGACGCTTCGCAAGTAGTGCTTGAGGCAGGGCAAAAAGAGCTGGAAGATATCGACAAACGTATCCAAAAAATAGAAACTGATGCGCAAAATGAAGCGAAAGAACGCCTCGCCAAAAAACTTGCGCCTATCAATGAAAAGGTAGGCAAGGCGTTGGAAGATGTCGCCAAAGAGCTTGGCGGTATTTATATATTCAGGCGCGAAAGTTTGTTGTATGTGGTAGAAGAAAACAATGTCTCTGACCTCATTCTGAAAAAGATGGGCGTCACTCCACCTACCACAGTTGCCAATCGCGGCAATGTGAAAAGCAGTAATAAAGTGGCTTATTTTGACCAAAACTATGTCGTGCCTCTTTTGCCTGAGTTTAAAAAAGCACAAAAAGACCTCGAAATTTTTCGCGACTTCCTGAAAAAAGAAATGGAAAAATTACAAATCGACGGGCAAAAAATGATGCAGGAATTGGAAGCGCAAGGGAACGTCATGCCACCTGCACAAAAACAAGCCAAAACAGACGAACTCCAAAAACTCGACCTCAAGCTACAAGAAATGCAACAAGCCGCGAATGGGAAAATTCAAGAAAAATATTCAAAACTTCTTGAACCTATCATCAAAAACTTGCAAACCAAAGTAGATGAAATAGCTAAAGAAAATGGTTATACCTTTGTATTCCGTTTGGAGGTCTCATTGCACGAACCCAAAGAAGCGAATATCTCTGATATAGTACTAAAAAAATTGGGCATCACACCTCCACCACCTAAAAACTAATATTTAATTGCCATGAAAAAAATACTTGCCCTTTTGGGCGCTTATATGTTGATAGCAATCGCCACGCCTTGCTATGCACAAATGAAGATGGGTTATTTTGACCTTGCCTACGTGATGCCCCTCTTGCCCGAAGTAAAAAAAGCAGAAGTCGACGTAGAAGCGTATGCCAAACAACTTGACACAGAATATGCTAAAAAAGAAAAAACGTTTCAAGAAAAATACAAGGAACTTGCTGAAGCTGTAAAAAGTCCCGATGGTTTGTCGCAAACTATTCTCAATGCTAAACAAGAAGAATTGCAAACACTCCAAAAGCAGTTGCAGGAGTTTGAGCAACGTAGTATCGCTGATATTCAAGGACGCAGAGATAAAGCACTCACACCTATCTATGACAAAATAGAAAAAGCTGTGAAAGAGGTTGCAGAAGGCAATACTTATACACACGTAATACGTGCAGAATCATGTTATATGCCTGTGAAAAGTAGCAATATATCGGATATGGTACTCGTAAAATTGGGTGTAACACCGCCGCCGCCTACCGAAAAAAAATAACCCAAAAGCTCTCCAACGCATTGGAGAGCTTTTTTTTAAGTTCGGAACAAGCATTCTCACGAATAAATTCGTGGGGATATTGACAATACTCTGATAACGACATATCTTATTTGTGCAGACAAGGCACGCCGCGTCTCTACGCCTGCTTAGGGGGTTTCGAGTAAACAAGTGGTATTTTCTACTTAGAAAGCCTTTTGCTAATTAAAAATGTCGTCATCAAACTACGTCTAATCACGCCAAAAACACAACCTGCGATTTTAATCATGAATAAAAGGTAAAGTACCACCTTAATTTAACTTCGTTTTCTAAGGGACTATGTAAAAAATAATATGCAACAAAAAAAAACGGTACTCTGACAAATTTTGTGTTGAACTACATAGAAACATAGAGAACATAGCCCGAAACACTGTGTGCCATATCTTTCTATGTGGTTTGTACCTTGCGCCACTAAAATTGTCGGAGCACCAAAAAAACGCTTCTTTTGTACACACACAACAGACTGAAAGTCTGTTCTACAGACATATAAATCGTTTTTCGTTATCTGAACAAACAAACACCACCTTGCTCAAAAACTATGTTACACCTTCGCCACGCTTACGAAAAGGAAGGAAGCGACTCATATTACCAACACAACGCCCTTGCCTACCAAAACCCGCATGAGGCACAAGTGCGCGCGCTTGTCCTACAAAATGCTACAAAAATAGACTACAGCAAGTCGTTAGACCTTTGCGCAGGGGGAGGCGAGGTAAGCAAAGTGTGGGAAGAAATGGGCTACACAGACTTTTTAGCCTCTGATGCTTATACGCACAAACTTTACAAGAAGAAAATAAAAAAACCTTGCTACCCTTATAGTTTTGATGATTTCTTAAGAGGTAATTTTGAATTCCCGCATACATTTACAAGCATCGTCTGTAGTTTCGGATTGCACCTTTGCCCCGAAGAATGGCTTTTCACTGTAACAGAAAACCTTTGGGTTTATACCAACAATCTGGTTATTATCACGCCTCATAAACGCCCCGAATTAGAAATTATTGGCAACTGTGTACTTGATTATGAGGATTTTGTACTCACAGCACGCGGCAAAAAAGTAAGACTGAAAAGCTATAAAAGAAAGGATTAGCAGAAAAAAAAACAATTGTTTTCTTTGATTTTTGTAAATAATTTGTTAATTTTGAGGCGAAATAAAAACCTCTATTAATTATAAGGCAAATATGTACCAAAACAATATAAGTAGCTTAATCCCTACATGGTTGATACACTCACCTACCTATTCTGTCATTGTAGTTGATTTTGAAGGTCGATATTCATTTGTGAACGAAGTTTTCAAAACCAAATTTGCATTTTTAAACACTGACTTTATAGGAAACCCTGTTGATATGGCCATACACGCTGAAGACATTGGAAAGTGTAGCATAGCCTCCTATCAATGCCTCGAAAACCCTACCGAAATCGTACAAGTACAAATACGCAAACCTGGTAACACACAAGGCGACTTTTATTGGACAAATTGGGAATTCTCCTTATTTGTAAATGCTGATAAACAACCTATCGGCGTGCTTTGTATAGGGCATGACACCACAGAAATGGAACACGCCAACAAACAAACTAAAGAATTTGCCCAAAAAGTAGAAACCATCATCGAAGAAATTACAGACGGTTTTTATGTACTTGATAGAGATTGGAAATTTATAAAAGCAAACAAGGTAGCTATAGAAATCTTGGGTATCTCTAAAGATAAACTATTAGGTAAGGTCTTATGGGATATTTTTCCAGATACACTCGACTATAATTACCCAAAAGAATTTCACAGAGCTATGAACGATTATGTAACGGTTTCGTTTGACGACTATCATTCGAAAAGATGGTTTAGCACCATCGCTTACCCTTCTCCTGAAGGGCTTACTGTTTTTTTTAAAGATGTTACAGAAATACACATACAGCAAGAGGATTTACGCTATTCGCAAAGCAAACTACAGGCTATCTTAGATAGCACAACAGATAGCAATATTTTGATAAGTCCCGATTATAAAATACTCGGCTTCAATGCAAAAGCCAACGAAGTAAGTAAAATGTTTTTGAAAAAAGAACTATGCGAATTTGCAGATATGTGGGCGTACGTTATGCCTAATAATGAAGAAGATTTTTATACCGATACACAAAAGGCTTTTGCAGGCGAGTTTTTATCATTTGAAAGAGAAATGCAATTTGCAGGAATAAGCCTTTGGCTTATGGTCAGTTACCACCCTGTTTATGACAAAGCAGGCACTATGATGGGTGTTACTTTCAATACGACCAACATAGACAAACGCAAACGATACGCGCTAAAATTGGAAGAACAAAACGAAACTTTACGCGACATTGCTTGGCAACAAAGCCACGAAGTGCGCAGACCTGTAGCAAATATCTTGGGACTTATCAATTTATTGGAGGAGGACATCAAAAAAGAAAACCATGATATATACCTCGCCTACTTAAAGCAATCTACTCAAGAACTTGATAATATCATACACAAGATAGTGGAAGCCGCCAATAGTAGCGAACAGCTTGAACAAGCATAACTTTCGCAGAATTACAAATAAACGGCTTCAAATGTAGGAGTTCTCCAGAATGTATTGTATTTTTACGGAGTAGATTGACTCTTATGAAAAAAAAAATATTTTACCTATCTCTTATTACGAACGTAGTCTTAGCATTGGTGCTTTTTAGTTCGTATTACTTTTTAAAAAATGCTTCTCAATCTGACCGCACGACTACGCGCAAAGCGCATCAAGAACGCAGAAAAGAGCTTTTTGAAATTCTATCCAACCAGAAAAACGAGGTTGTCATGTTGGGCGATGGCTTGATAGAAGAGGGCAACTGGTCGGAGCTTTTGCAGAACCCAAAAGTACACAACAGAGGCATACGCGGCGATGGCACTGCCGATATAGTTAAACGGATTCGTGAGGTAGTAGAAGCCCAGCCCGCCGCTATATATTTGTACATAGGCGGCGAGGATTTGACAAACGGGCTTAATCCGATTGAAATTTTGCAAGGCTATGAAAAGATTTTGACTGAAATAAAAATCAGCTCGCCTGCCACGCGCATTTGGGCGCAAAGCATCTTGCCTACCAATTTTGTAAAAGGGGAACGCACACGCGATAATGCGAGTGTTCAAGCCTTTAATCAAAAAATAGAGGCGTTGTGTGCGCGTTTTGGTGCGAAATACTTGAATTTGTACAACAGTTTTGTGTTGGACAATCAATTGAATGGCAACTACACCAATGACGGTTTGCACCTCAATGCAAAGGGCTATCAAGTTTGGGCAAAGGTTATTCAACAAAATACGTTAAGCGGCGGTACTATTCAAAATTAACTTGCGCCAAACGCGAGAGCGACAGGGGCGCGAATGATTTGCGCATACGCCATGTATTTTGCGTATTGTCGTGGTTTACTTGCACATCATCCATGATATTGCCTACCAAAAGCAAGCCTATCCCGCCCTTTCGCCTTTCTTTTACTATTGTTTGCAGGCAAGGTCGTATGTAGTTTGCAGGGTCAAAATGCGCACAATGCTTGTCAATAATTTCAAACTCAAGCATATCAAAGGTATCTATGATATTGACTTCCAATGCTTTGTCTGGATTGTTTTCCGCGCTGTGGCATATAATGTTTGTGCATACTTCATCGACCGCCAAGACCATTTGATTGATCTGGGTTTCGTTCAATATAAAATCGCGGAGTACAACTTTCACAAATTCGCGAATAAGTTTTAGATTGTCTGCATGACAATTTACTTTATAATAGTGTATCATTTCATGTAGTTTTCGCCTGTTGAAGGTCTGCTACTATGCTCAATAGTTTATCTAAGCCAAGAATTTGGAAAACATTTTTCACTCTGTCGTTTAGCCCGAAAATAGCGAAATGAACTTCTTTATCTTTGAATTCCTCGATGCGGGATACGAATACGCCCAAGCCAGCCGATGCTATGTATTGCATTTTTGTTCCGTCTATCAAAATATTTTTTTGACCTGTTTGGAGGGCAGCTTCGATGGCTTTGTCGAGGTGGATAGAAGATGAAGCATCTACATCACCTGCTACGGCTATTATCCAGTATTTTCCGTCTTTCGTTTCGTTTAGTTGCATTATAGTGTTATACGGTTATGTAATAAAAAAGTTTGCAAATAACATAGGGATTTTAAAAAACAAGCAAAAAGGTACATCATTAAATCTTAATGCCTATCAATAAGATGTCATCTGTTTGGCGTTCGTTGCCGTCTATCATCCATTGTTCTATAGTTTGATTCAAGATTTCGCGTTGTTCGAATAAGGGTTTTTGGTACACCTCAAACAGTTTTTTACGCAATATAGTTATCATAAACTTCTTGCGCGCCTTTCCTCCAAATTGGTCTTGATAACCGTCTGAAAAGAGGTACAGCGTGGTAGGCAAGCGCATATCAATGTTGTGGTTGGTAAATACTTTGTTTTCCTCTCGTTGCTCACCGCCTATACTTTTTATGTCTGCCTTAATCGTATATAATTGTTTGTTTTGGATATAAATAAGCGGGTTTCGCGCTCCTGCGTATTGGAGCGTTTGCGCCTGTTGGTCTATAACAACCAACGAAATATCCATACCGTCGCGGTTATTGGTTTCTGCCTGCCGCAATACGCGCCTTATGCCCTTGTTCATTTTGTTCAGCACTTGGTCAGGCTCCAATGTATTACGATTGACGATAATTTCAGTGAGCAAATCATTGCCTAAAAAGCTCATAAACGCACCTGGTATGCCATGTCCTGTACAATCTACAACGGCTACAAAGACCTTGCCTGCATGCTTATGTATAAAATAAAAATCACCTGAAACCACATCACGAGGTCGATACAAAATAAAGCTATGCGGCAAGTTGTGGGCTATATATTCAAGCGATGGCATAAAAGCTTCTTGAATTTGCTTGGCATATTGGATACTTTGGGTGATGTCAAAATGTTGTTTTTGAATTTCTGTTTTCTGGTGTGAAACAGTTTCGATGGTTGTAGAAAGCTCCTCGTTCAGTTGGTTTAGCTCTTCGTTCATTTCTTGCATGATTTCTTTCTGCTCACGAAGTTTTATTTTTGAATTTTTCAGCATTTTAGTACGTATATGCACTACGCTTGCCAAATAAACAGGATACAACAGCGTAAGCAAACCGCTGATGCTTGTAAGTTCAAAAGACACTGGTTGGAAAAAGTAAAAGCCTATCCACAGGCCTCCCCATACGAAATTAAAAACGGCTAAAGCAACGCCCAACAAAAAAGCCTTTGTGCCATGCGCCAGCATGATGTTAGTCGTCGTGAGCAGGCAATACAGCAGGCAAGGCGCAGAAAAAATGGCAATCATATTGCCAAACAAACCACAAATCCCAACATCAAACAACATACAATACTGCTCATGTTGTTCATTGAAGCCTGTTTTCAGGTATTGTATCCAAAACGTGACGTGTGGATATACAAGGCACGTGCCAAGCAATATATAGCCCAATACAGAAAAATGTTTTGATTGTTCATAATAATGAACCATCAAAAGTGTAAACGCTATCAAATAACATACTATAGCCGATATGTAATAAAACCAATGAATGAACAAGGGCTTTTTAAATGTATTCATGCAACACTATCTAAAAAACATCAAATTATTTTGTAAAAATAGCTTCTTTTTTTTGAATTATATATTTTTTATTATATTTGCGTCATAAATCTTTCTACAACATGAAAAAAGGCAAACTCAGTCGGACGCAAGCCAACGGCAGTTATCGTGTAGTTGGTGGTTACATTGAAAACAAAAACATACCAAAGAAATTTGGTAATTACCAATCAAAACTATCAAGTAACCAACTCCCGCCTACAGTGGACTTGCGCCCGCTTCTAACCCCTGTTGAAAATCAAGGGCAAATAGGCAGCTGCGCCGCCAACGCCTTTGCAGGTGCTTATGAGTATCTCGGCACGCAAATGAAAAGCATGAAAGGTGATGTGAGCCGCTTGTTCCTCTACTACAATACCCGCAAACTAATGGGTACGGAAACGCAAGACTCCGGCTCGCTCATGTACAAATGTGTAGAAGCTTTGCAACAATACGGCTGCTGCTTCGAAAAAACATGGGACTACAAAGAGTCGCAAGCCTTCGCACAGCCCTCAAAAGCCTCTTACGATGAAGCTAAAGCATTCAAAGTAGAACAAGCATTCAAAGTTCCCAACGACTTGAACGAATGGAAAAAAGTACTCGCAGAAGGACTACCTATCTCTTTTGGTATCTCGCTCTACGAATCGTTTAACGAGGGAGGCAAGAAAGGCTATGTGCCTACACCAAAAAACGGCGAACCAGGCTTCGGCGGACAACACGCAGGACACGCCATGCTTTGTGTCGGATACTCTGATACAGATAGCATGTTTATTGTGCGTAACTCCTGGGGAACAAACTGGGGCGACAAAGGTTATTGCTACATGCCTTATGACTATCTCGTAAACCCTGAACACAATGATGGAGACTCTTGGGTTATCAGGCAAATCGCAGACCTAGGCAAGGAACAATTAAAACCCATATACAGAAATGATACAACCATATTCTCTCCTGAATGGTACGAAGTTGATGAAATTGTTGATGAAACAAACCCCATCTACTTATATGATGAAATAGAACCTACCGAATGGGACACCTATTATGATGAATATTGGGACGGCGATGAATATAGCATCGAATACCCCGAAAACGCAGAATGGGCAACAAACCTCGCATTCTCCTATAATGAAAACGGCGAATTGATAGAAGACGACACTATTTATGATGAGGAGGACGAAGACGAGGAAGAAATTGACTCTGCTGAATTTGATGATGAAGATGAATTTGACGAAGAAGATCAAGAGGAAGATGATGAGGAATTTGACGAAGAAGAGGATGATGAAGAACCTGAAGAAGAGGAAGAAGAAGAAGAACCTGAAGAAGAATAAAATTACAAAGGGTGTGCTATGTCGTAACGTAGCGCACCCTTTTTCTTACGAAACACCTTCGCAAGAAGTGTATTAACTAAATTGGCAAAAAAGATTTTTTATCAATACAAACCAAGAAAACTTACACAAGGAAACAAAAAAACAAACCTGTTACAAAATTATTTTTTATCAAGTGTGAAACGATTGCAAAGAAATATAAAAACATGCGTTTTTTTAATACTCTGATATACATCTTATTACATGATGAATCAAAGAAATAATATGCAAATTAAAAAAATAACATATTTTTTTGTGAATGTATTGTTAATCTTTCTAAAAAAAAACTTACCTTTGCAAAATAATATTAGCCTTTAACACACAGGCTTTGATACTACCAGCCTTAAGTTATGCGTTCTACGCATGACATACACCACCACAAAGACAAGACACTTTAAAATTATTAATCTTCTTCTCCCACCATGTACTATGAAAACAGTACAAATTGCTCTCGCGCTCTTACTGTTAATCAGTAGCCACAGCCTTCAAGCACAAAACAAATTTGCAGAAAAAGCAGCCGAACAGATGGCCGTGGGCGCTTATGCCCAAGCCGTCGACAGTTGGAGCCGTGCAATATCACTCGATGCCAACAATGAAGAATACTATTTCAAACGTGGGTATTCCTACCTAAAACTCAATCGTATAGACAATGCTCTATTGGATTTTACAAGCGCCATACAAAATGAAAACAAGAACCCCGAATACATGTATTATAGAGGGTTGTGCTACTTCGAAAAGGGCGATTATACCAACGCCTTGTGGAACTTGGAAGACGCACTCAAACTTGACCCCAAGCATCTAGATTGCTTTCTCTACAAAATTAAAACACTTTCCGCCTTAAACAGATACCGAGACGGCATAGAGGACTGCAGAAAAATGCTCAAAAATGGCGATACTGAAAACCCCAACCCCGAAATATTGGTGCAGCGCGCCTTATTGTACCAAAAACAAAACATACCCGAATCAGCAGCGCGTGATATCAAAGATGTACTCAAAATGTCTTTTAACAACCCCCGTGTTTATGCAGGATTGGGGGCTTACTACCAAACCCTAAAAGAAGATATACATGCTGTCAAAGCATATTCACAAGCACATGAATTGGATAAAGCAAACTTACACTATCTTTATGAATGGGCTTACTTACTACTCCAAACACAAGACAACGGAGGCGCATTCGCAAAATCAACCAAATTGATGCAAAATGCCAACACGCCCCAACTATTTCCCAAAGGACTAATAGTAAAAGCAACAAGTGCCGCTATGTTAAATAACATATCCGCATACGAAAATGCTGTAAAAGACTTTAACAGTGTAGCCAAAAATAACGACGACTTCGTATTCGCCGCACAAGTATTCTCCCATTATTTATTCAAAAAATATCCAGAAGGAGTTGAACAAGCGAAAGAATGGGCTGTCAAAGCCCAACGATTTGATGACTCCTACACAACCAACTTATTACTTGCACAAATCTATTTTAAATTAGACGAAACCACACTCGCTCAAGAAACTGCCAAAAGAGCCAACATAATGCTTCAAAAAATGAAGGGCATGGAAGGAGAAAAAGAAGTTGTTGCCAATCTTTTGACACAAATAGAAACCACAAAACTCGATAAAACCGCTCCCACTCTCAGCATTACCTCGCCTGTAAGCGATATGCGCGGAGGAGTTATCGTAGAAGAAGTAAACGAAATCATCGTGGTAGGTTTTGCACGTGATGACAGCGGCATCGACAAAGTACTTATCAACGGCAATATTGCTAAACTCAATGCAGATAACAGTTTCGAAGGAAAGACTGTGTTGCAAAGCGAAAATACTACCATTCTCATACAAGCATTCGATAAACGTGGAAACGAACAACAAAGGTCTTTAACAATAGAAAAAACAAAAACTACACCTCCACCTGCCAAAAACGACCTCGCTTTAGTTTCTACAAATGGTAAAAACCACGCTATCTTGTTTGGCAATAATGAGTATAAATACTGGGGACAACTATACAATCCCATCGGAGATGCAAGAGCATTAGCCAAAGACCTCGAAACCATTTATGGCTTCACAACCGAAGTTGTAGAAAACTGCACAAAAAATGAATTCCTACTTAAAATAAGAGAATATAGCAAAAAAAATTATGCTGATAACGACCAGCTATTGATATTTTATGCAGGACACGGTCATTTTGATAACTTTTACAAAGGGGTCCTTGTAATGAAAGACTCAGAATACAAAGCCGAAACAAGCGGCTCTTACATCACACACGCCGAGTTACGCTCATTCATAAGCAGTATTCCTTGCAAACACACCTTATACATAGCCGACGCTTGTTTTGGTGGAACTATTGACCCCAAAATAGCTAACAGAGGTGGAAAAGATATATTTAAAAACCGACAAGATTACGTAAGCCGCATCATGAGCTATACCACACGCAAATATTTGACTTCGGGAGGCAAGGAATATGTACCCGACGGCAAACAAGGCGGACACTCTCCTTTCATGAGAAGATTGCTCGAAGCCCTGCGTAGCGAAGGCGGAGAAGACGGTATTTTGACTTTAGAAGAAATAGAATCTTACTTAACAGACATTAAGCCTGTTCCTTGCACAGGCGAACTTGAATCCAATGACCCAGGTAGCAACTTCATTTTCATAAAACAATAACACCTAATTTCAAAATCAAAAACTGTCTATCCAAACATAGACAGTTTTTTTATGCCTAAAAACAACAATGACAGCTTTTTTTTTGTCGCTGCCGTCATTCGTATTCCGACACCAAGAACCGCACGCAAAGTGCGCACCAGCAAAATATGCGCGAAATAAAAACCTCGCCTGCCATTTTCTAAACAATAACATGAGCAAAACATTTTAGAGCTTGTCCACACGCACGTGGACAAGCTTTATTTTTATAAAGACGACTACAGCCATAAACAGTTATCACAAAACTTCAGTACTTTTGCATATATGAAATCAGACATCGAAATCTCGCGCGAAACTGTGCTGAAGCCCATTCACACAATAGCCGAACATTTGAATATGCCGCAAGACGAGCTTATTCCGTATGGCAAATACATGGCTAAAGTTCCCTATACACTCATCGAGGAGGCAAGGGCGCAGGCAAGCAACCTCATCTTAGTTACTGCTATCACGCCTACAAAAGCCGGAATAGGCAAAACGACTACTTCTGTAGGCTTGGCTCTCGGACTGAACAAGATAGGCAAACGCGCCATAGTCGCCCTGCGCGAGCCATCGCTGGGACCATGCTTTGGTATGAAGGGTGGCGCGGCTGGAGGAGGCTATGCGCAAGTGTTGCCGATGGAAGCTATCAATTTACACTTCACAGGCGACTTTCATGCCATTACCTGCGCCCATAATATGATAGCCGCGCTCTTAGATAACTACCAATTTCAAAACCGACAAACCGATAAACAACTCGCACAGGTAGTCTGGAAGCGTGTAATTGACGTAAATGATAGGGCATTGCGCCAAATTACGACAGGGTTAGGCGGCTCGCTTAATGGCACGCCTGCCGAATCAGGTTTTGATATAACGCCCGCTTCTGAATTGATGGCTATTGTTTGCCTTGCCTCCAGTCTGGAAGATTTAAGGGCAAAGATTGAGCATATACTCTTGGGTTATACTGCTAAAAATGAGCCTTTTACAGTGAAAGATTTGGGTATAGCTGGTAGTATTACCGTACTTTTGAAAGATGCTATCAATCCAAACCTCGTGCAAACCACCGAAAACACACCTGCTATCATTCATGGCGGTCCATTCGCCAATATTGCGCACGGTTGTAACTCTGTGTTGGCTACTAAGATGGCACTCACCTTCGCGGATTACGTAGTTACGGAAGCAGGCTTCGGGGCTGACCTCGGGGCAGAAAAGTTTTTTAATATTAAATGCCGTAAGTCGGGACTTGCTCCCAAAGCTACTGTTATAGTTGTAACTTCGCAAGCCCTGAAAATGCACGGCGGTATAGCAGAAGACAGTATTAAGTTGCCGAACTTAGCTGGTTTGACTGCAGGGCTAAAAAATCTTGAAAAACACGTAAACAATATGAAAGGTTTTGGGCAATCCGTTATCGTTGCCTTCAATCAATATCATTTTGATACCAAAGAGGAGATGAATTTCTTGCGTGTCTGGAGTGCAGAACGCAATGTTAAATTTGCAGTAAACAATGCTTTTACACAAGGTGGCGAAGGTGCTATCGAGCTTGCGCATGCAGTCGTAGAAACTATCGCTAATAATCCTTCAAAGCCCATACAATTCACGTACCAAGACGAAGACTTGCCTATAGACAAAATTCGCAAAGTCGCGCAAAGCATTTATGGTGCAAAAGATATTGTATTGGATAAAAAAGCCCGCTTAAACGCCGCTAAGATCAAAAAGCTAGGACTCGAACACTTGCCTATTTGTATTGCCAAAACCCAATATTCTTTCTCGGCTGATGCTACTGCTTTTGGTGTAGCCACTGATTTTGACTTGCCTATTGAGCAACTTATCATCAATGCAGGTGCAGGTTTTATTGTTGCAGTCGCAGGTGAAATAATGCGTATGCCAGGGCTTCCGAAAGTACCCCAAGCACAATTTATTGACCTTGTGAATGGGCAAATTGAGGGATTGAGTTAACAATAAACATTTATTTTTAAAGCTAATTACAATATTTTTAAATTATATATACATTACAACACTCAAAAAGCCCCAAAACACACTCATTTTGGGACTTTTTTGTTTTGGCAAACTATATGCTATGCAATGGGAGGCAAGGTTTTTTTGATGCGGGGCGTGTCATCTACCGAAAACCCAAAGTCGCCTAATTTTTTTGGCTCTTTGAAGTAAATTGCCTTTAATAAATTGCGTGATTGCTTCACGATGTCTGTAATAGATGACATAAGCGCGTCACGTTCTCTGTATTTGATTTCTGTTTGTCGCTTCAAAGCTTCTGCTTCTAAGTGCAATTTTAATGCTTCCGACACGTTTTTACCTTGTACTTCCCAATCCAAAGGGTTAAGAGGCGAACTGTCTTTTAATTTGAGGTGTTGCTCAAATATCAATTGAGCTAAATTTAATAGCTCTTCGGTGTTAAGTGGTATTTCTACGCGAACTGTTTTTGCCATGACGAATAAAGTTTATGATACTATAACAGTAAATAATATTTTTTATTGTATAAATAATAAAAATTTAATAAAAAATAATAAATATGTCTATTTGAACGCTGTAGAAGGGTACTTGAGCATTCTACTTGTCTATTTAAACACTCTACTCGTCTATTTGAACGCTGTAGGAGGGTACTTGAACGCTATAGGAGGGTACTTGAACGCTCTAATCGCCTACTTGAATGCTGTAGGAGGGTACTTAAGCGTTCAAGTCGGCTACTTGAACACTGTAGGAGGGTACTTGAGCGTTCAAGTCGGCGTTTTTAGTGATAAGATAGGCGTTTTTAATAAAAATATTGACGTGTTTGCTTTCAATATTTGCAAATGATGTATTTTATTTTGATATTTGTATATGACAATCTTACGTTTTTGTTTATTATTATGCTTTTTGGTTTATATTAGCACAAGTATTTCTCCAAAGTATGGCGTTTTGTTTGCTTTTTTAAGCTGGAGTATGCCTTTTTGGGTAGTATTGCAGGCAAGTTTATTTGTTGTGTCTGTTTGTTTTTACAAACTTCCCATTACAGATTGGCTGTTGAATGTTTTAGCATTATTTCTTTTTACGCCTTTTGTATTGGCTACTTACAATTTTTGGGGTAATAATAAATTGCTTGCCTCCCCTCCTATCGGTGCTTTCAGTGTTTTGAGTTATAACGTAAGTGTGTTTAATAGTTATACAAATTTAGAAACAAAGAAGCCCCATAGTTCAAAAAATATGCGCAAATGGATAACTGAAAATGAGGCTACGGTACAATGTTTGCAAGAGTTTTACCACGTGAATGGCTCGCCTGATTTTGATATGGTCAAGCAGTTGGCTACACAAAGAGGCTATGCTTATCACGTAGGCAAGGCGAATTTATTAAACTCGCCTACAGGTTATTTTGGACTCATTATTTTGAGTAAATTGCCTATTATTCAACGCGGAGAACTGCCTTTTGCGCATCAAGAAGCCTATTATCAACGTGGTATTTGGATTGATGTTTTGCGTGGGCAAGATACAGTACGTATTATCAACGTACATTTAGCTTCAGTCGCTTTAAATAGTGAACAAGATTGGTATTCGGTAGGCAAGGCTTTAGCAAATGGTTTTATGAATCGCGCTAAACAAGTTGAATGTTTGACAAAATTTATAGCTGATACGCCCCATAAAACTATTTTGGTAGGTGATTTTAATGATTTACCCTATAGCTATAGCTATCAAGCTATCAAAAGACAACTTTACAATGCTTTTGAAATGCGAGGCGCAGGTTTTGGTTTTACGCATGAGGGTTTTCATAGCCTCCCTCCTATCTTGCGCATCGATAATCAATTTTATGGGAAAGGATTAGCCTGCCTTGCCTACCAAACGTGCTATGAGCAACGCGATAGCGACCATACACCCATTATAGGTATGTATAAATAAAAGCAAATAACAATTTTAGTTTGTTTTATAGGCAAGTAGGCAAGTTATTTTGAAAATCCTTGCCTACAAATATACATTTAACATATTTTTATAACAAATTTTTGTTTTACAACTTTAACCTTTTACCTTTGTATATTCTTTTAGAAGGATTTTATGTCAAAACAAAACGCTTATGCTTGGTGGGTAGTGGCTATTTTAACCCTTGCCTACATTTTTTCCTTCATTGATAGGATTATTTTATCCTTGCTTGTCGACCCTATCAAGCGTGATATGCACTTGTCTGACGTTCAGATAAGTTATTTAATGGGCTTGAGTTTTGCTATTTTCTATACTGTTTTGGGTATTCCTTTTGGTTGGTTGGCAGACCGTACTAACCGTAAATGGCTCATAACATTTGGCATTTTTTCTTGGAGTTTGTTTACTGCAGGTTGCGGTCTGGTGCGTCAATATTGGCATTTTTTCTTTATGCGTGCAGGTGTGGGTGTTGGAGAAGCCACGCTTTCTCCTGCGGCTTATTCTATGATAGCTGATTATTTCCCCAAAGAGAAGTTATCACGGGCTTTGAGTGTTTATGGGACAGGGATTTATATTGGTTCAGGCTTGTCGATGATAGCAGGGAGCAGTGTTTTATATTGGGTAGGCGATTCGCGCACTGCGCACGTGCCTTTTTTTGGTGAAATATTCAGTTGGCAGTTGGTATTCTTCTATGTGGGCTTGCCCGGTGTATTGATAGCTTTGCTGATGGCAACTGTGCGCGAACCTGCTCGGCAAGGTGCAAGAAAAGAAGCCGTTAGCTTGACTGAAACCCTTGCCTATTTGCGTCCAAATGCCTTAAGTTTTTTTGGTATGAGCTTCGGTTTTGGTTTTTATACAATGGTTACTTACAGTGCCGCAAGCTGGGTGCCTACTTTTTTAGTACGGACTTATGGTATAGACAAAATAAGCGTTGGGTTTTACTATGGCATCTCTACTATAGTTATGGCGGGTGCTGGTATCTTAGTAGGTGGTTGGTTGTCTGACTATTGGGAGAAAAAAGGCATTGTAAACGCCAAAATAAGGGTGGCATTGATTGGTGTAGTTTGCTTTTTGTTTTTCAATTTACTCTTTCCATTGATGCCCAATTTCACCCTTGCCTACCTATTTATCTTGCCTGCCAATTTTTTTGCAAGTTTTCCTTTTGGAGCAGGTCCTGCAGCATTGCAAGCTATGATGCCCAATCAAATGCGTGCAAGTTCGGCTTCTATTGGGCTAATGATTATCAATCTTATGGGCATGGCGTTAGGCCCTACTTTGGTAGCTATTTATACGCAGTACGTATTTGGTAATGAAGCTATGCTCCGTTACTCTTTGATGCTCAATGCGGTTATTTGTTTGGCACTCTCTTTTGTTTGTTTTGCCATTGCGCACACCTATTACTCCAAATCTTTAACCTATTTAGAAGGTTGGAATAAAAAAAATGAAGAAAAAAATTGTTAAGTCTGCTTTTTTTTCTATCTTTGCAGTAGCTAAATGTTTCTTTATCTTGTATATATGTTTTTAGTCCGCAACTTTGTTTTGTGTATAGGCTTTATAGCCTTCCTTGCCTGCCCTTTGTTTGCCCAAAGATGGCAACAGCATGTAGATTATCAAATGGAAATTGATTTTGATAACACCAATCATCAATTTAAAGGCAAGCAAAAACTTACTTATACCAATAATTCTCCTGACACTTTGACACGTGTTTTTTACCACCTCTATTACAACGCTTTTCAAGTGGGCAGTTTAATGGATGTGCGCTCGCGATGGATTATAGACCCCGATGCGCGTGTTCGTGATAGAATTTATAAATTAAAAAGTGACGAAATTGGTTATCAAAAAATCAATTCACTCAAACAAGACGGGCAAGTTTTGAAATACACAGTCGAAGGTACTATTTTGGAAGTAATACTTGCTAAACCTATCTTGCCTAATAAGAAAATAGTATTCGATATGGACTTTGAAGCCCAAGTCCCTGTTCAAATACGCCGCACAGGGCGCAATAATAAAGAGGGTATAGACTATTCGATGTCCCAATGGTATCCTAAAATATGCGAATATGACTATCAAGGCTGGCACTCGAACCCTTATATAGCGCGTGAGTTTCATGGCGTTTGGGGCGATTTTGATGTAAAGATAAGCATTGACTCTTCATATATAATTGGAGCTACAGGTTACCTCCAAAATGCCAATGAAATAGGCAAAGGGTACGAAACAAAAGGGCAAAAAATTAAAAAAGCCGACACTAAAAAACTTACTTGGCACTTTAAAGCTCCCGAAGTTCACGACTTTGTTTGGGGAGCAGACCCTGATTATACACATACAACGGCAGAAGTTGATGGTATAATCTTGCATTTCTTTTATCAAACCAAAGTAACTGCTACAGCCAAAGATTGGAAAGAATTGCCTTACTATGTTATAAGTGCATTTAAGTTTATGAACAAAACATTTGGCAAATATCCTTATAAACAATACAGCTTTATACAAGGAGGCGATGGTGGTATGGAATATCCTATGGCTACGCTTATGTTAGGTGATAGTGGGTTGGCAGGTATTGTAGGTACGGCTAAACACGAACTCATACACAGCTGGTTTCAAGGCATTTTGGCAACCAATGAAAGCCTTTATGCGTGGATGGACGAGGGTTTTAACAGCTATGCAGGCAATCTTATTAAAGGAGATAGCGAACCGCATGAAGAAAATTACGAACATTATTTTAGCATTGTCCAACGTAATATAGAAGAACCCCTCAGCACACATGCAGACCACTTTAATACCAATGCGGCTTACAGTATGGCGGCTTATTCAAAAGGCTGTGTCTTTTTGGTACAGTTAGGTTATATCATAGGGCAAGAAAATCTTACCAAAACAATGCAACAATATTTCAATACTTGGAAAATGAAGCACCCAAATGACAATGATTTTATACGAGTAGCCGAAAAAGTAAGTGGGCTAGAGCTAGATTGGTACAAAGAATACTTTGTTTATACTACACACACCATTGATTATGGTATAAAGCAAGTAGAACTTGCCACAGCAAACAGTACATATATTACCCTTGAGCGTATTGGACGTATGCCTATGCCTATTGATGTAGAAATAATCTATAAAGATGGTAGCAAGGAGCAAATATACATACCGCTTGACCTTATGCGCGGTGAAAAAGCAACCGAAAACAATCAAGCCCGCACTATAAAAGCCGATTGGGGCTGGGCATATCCTACTTATCGCTTCGAAATCAGCAAACCTATACAAGATATTAAAAGTATTGAAATTGATAAGTCATTTACTATGGCAGATATACAACGAAAGAACAATGTATATCCACATGATTTAAGCAAAACCTTTATAGAAAAGAAATAAAACATGGTACTCAGCGAACAAGAACAACTGCGCCGCGATAAATTGAAACAATTAAGGGACTTGAATATCAACCCTTACCCCGCAGCGCAATATCATTTCACACATCACACTACAGACATAATACAAAATTTTGATACACGCCCCGAAGACTTTAAAAAGGTGTCTTTGGCAGGTAGAATAATGAGCATGCGCGTACAAGGTAGCGCGGCTTTTGCTGAATTGCAAGACAGCGCAGGCAAGTTGCAGTTCTATGTAAGGCGTGATGACATTTGCCCCGACGAAGACAAGACCCTTTACAATACAGTTTTCAAAAAGTTATTGGATTTAGGCGACTTTATAGGCATAGAAGGCTATATTTTTCGTACACAGGTAGGTGAGCTTACTTTGCATGTCGAAAAATTCACATTGCTTGCCAAAGCGATTCGCCCTCTCCCCGTAGTTAAAACCGACAACGAGGGAAAAGTCCACGATGCCGTAACAGATACTGAATTTCGTTACCGCCAACGTTACGCAGACTTAGTAGTGAATCCACATGTACGCGAAACTTTCCTACAACGTACCAAAATATACAACACGCTCCGCGACTTTTTTAATAGCAAAGGCTATTTAGAAGTAGAAACACCTATCTTGCAATCCATACCGGGAGGTGCAAATGCAAGACCTTTCATCACGCATCACAATGCCTTAGATATGCCACTTTATTTGCGCATTGCGAATGAATTGTATTTAAAAAGATTGATTGTAGGAGGCTTTGAGGGTGTTTATGAGTTTGCCAAAGACTTTCGAAACGAGGGTATGGACAGAACACACAACCCCGAATTTACCATAATGGAAATCTATGTCGCTTACAAAGACTATCATTGGATGATGGACTTCACTGAGCAGATGTTAGAAAGAGTAGCCATCGCTTTACACAACGATACTATTGTAACGGTAGGCAAGAACAAAATCAATTTCAAATCCCCGTTTGCTCGACTTACCATGCGAGATGCTATTTTAAAGTATTCAAACAATGAGATAGACATTGCAGGCAAGTCAGAAGGCGAGTTAAAGGCTTTTTGTGAGCAGAAAGGTATTCCTACAGCCCCCTCAATGGGCAAAGGAAAGCTCATAGATGAACTCTTTGGCGAACTTTGCGAAGCGAATTTAATACAGCCGACTTTTATCATTGACTATCCTATTGAGATGTCGCCTTTGTGCAAACAACACCGCGATAATCCCGAACTTACTGAACGCTTCGAATTAATAGTAAACGGAAAAGAGCTTTGTAATGCCTATTCAGAGCTAAATGACCCCATCGACCAGCTTAATCGCTTCCAAGACCAGCTTAAACTCTCCGCAAAAGGTGATGATGAAGCCATGTTTATTGATTTAGATTTCGTTCGTTCTTTAGAGTACGGCATGCCGCCTACTTCAGGTATGGGTATAGGTATGGATAGACTCGCCATGCTCATGACCAATGAAGCCTCAATACAAGATGTTTTGTTCTTTCCTCAAATGCGTCCCGAAAAACGCATTGAACAAGCCGAAACTGCCGATTATATTGCCATTGGTGTACGTGAAGACCTCGTGCCTATCTTACAAAAAATGGGTTTTTTAACCATTGAGGCCTTAAAGCAGGCAAGTGCAGGCAAGTTGCTGAATGATATAGGCGGTATGCGCAAAAAAATGAAGTTAGAAAGCGTAAAACCTGCCACAAAAGAAGAAATAGAAAGCTGGTTAAAATAAAAAAACGCATCTTATAAAAGCTCATCTGCAAAGTTGAGCTTTTTTAATGCCTATTTTTGTAAATAAACCCATAAAAAACCCGCCCAAACAGGCAAGTATTATTTCGATACCTTATATTTGTTTATGCAAAAGAACCAACCTCAACATATTCGTGCTTGGTGCATGTACGATTGGGCAAACTCTGCTTATTCACTCACCATTACTTCAGCCATTTTCCCAACTTATTTTTTAATAATTGCCTTTGCAAGTTCAGGTAAAGACAGTATAGATTTTTTGTTTTGGAAAAACATTCCTGCGACTGTGCTTTATGCTTACACTTATTCTTTTTCTGCATTGCTTATCGCCGTTATAAACCCTTTGGTAGGCTCTTTGTCTGATGCGACAGGCAAGCAAAAATTATTCATGCGCATCTTTTGTTACATAGGCGTAATATGTTGTTTTTTGTTGTACTTTTCTACCCCTGCGAATATCACATTTGCCATTTTGGTATTCATTGTTTCGAGTGTAGCATACAGTTGTAGCATAGTTTTTTGCAATTCTTTCCTGCCCATCATAGCCACGCCCGACCGTTACGAGTCCATCAGTGCGCAAGGTTTTGCATTGGGTTATATAGGAGGCGTGTTGATGCTTGCATTGAATTTAGCTATGATTCAAGCCCCGCATTTTTTTGGTTTTGGCGCGCATGCCATTGCAGATAGATTGCCTGCGCGTATTTCGTTTGTCTTAGTAGGTATTTGGTGGCTCATATTTGCCGAATATGCCTTCTATTATTTACCCAACAACGCCTCTGAAACTACCAAAAAGCCAAATTCAACTACTCATACAGGGCTTTTGTGGCGTGGTTATGGCGAGCTTATACAGGCAGGCAAGGGACTGCTTCAAATAGTCCGCTTGCGCACTTTCCTATGGGCGTTCTTTTTTTATAATATGGGGCTTCAAACCGTTATGGGTTTAGCCACACTGTTTGGACAAGGCGAGTTGAAACTTCCACAAACGGCACTCATTACTACCATTCTAATTTTGCAATTAGTAGGGGCAGCAGGGGCGTTATTTTTCGGCTATTTATCTAAAAAAATAGGCAATATCCGTACTTTGCAAGTCTGTACGCTCTTATGGATAGGCATCTGCATCTATGCTTATACCGTTACTACCGCCAATCAATTCTATATACTTGCCATGTGTGTAGGCTGGGCGATGGGTGGCATACAAGCACTTTCTCGTGCCTCCTATACGAAGCTTCTTCCCGAAGGAAAACACAATACAGCCTCCTATTTTAGCTTTTATGATACCATTGATAAAGTCGGAACTGTGTTAGGCACTTTCCTATACGCGCTTATTCAAGCCTTTACAGGCAGTATGCGTTATAGTTTATTGGTGTTTACTGTCTTTTTCTTGATAGGGACTATTGGTTTAGAAGTCTTGCGCCTCGATATGCGCAAGAAACAAGCGTAGCGAATATATTTCAAAAATATTTTGTAAACCCTTAAGAAAAGGCTATCTTTGCACTTCTAAAAACTACTTTGATTCACATTCATGATTACCGTTGAAAATATATCGTTGCGCTACGGCAAGCGTGTACTCTTTGAAGATGTAAATGTAAAGTTTACGGGAGGAAATTGTTATGGCATTATTGGGGCAAATGGCGCAGGGAAATCTACTTTTCTTAAAATCCTTTCAGGCGAAATAGATGCCACGACAGGCAAGGTACACTTCATGCCCGGTGCGCGTCTGGCATCACTCAAGCAAAATCACTACGAATACGATGCAATTCCCGTCCTTACAACTGTGATGATGGGACATACGAAACTCTGGGCAGTGATGCAAGAGAAAGACGCGATTTATGCCAAGCCCGACTTCAGCGAAGCAGACGGTATTCGCGCTTCAGACCTCGAAGGCGAGTTTGCAGAACTCAACGGCTGGACTGCCGAAAGTGACGCGGCAGGTATCCTTTCCGCTTTGGGGATTGTGGAAGACCGGCATCACAAATTGGTGTCAGAACTCAACGGACCCGAAAAAGTAAAGGTGTTGCTTGCGCAAGCACTCTTCGGTAACCCCGATGTTTTGTTGCTCGATGAACCTACCAATGACTTGGACATGGAAACTATAGCGTGGCTGGAGGATTTTTTGGCAGAGTTCAAAAATACTGTGTTGGTTGTTTCCCACGACAGGCACTTTCTTGATGCGGTTTGTACGCATGTAGCCGATATCGATTTTGGTAAACTACAAATATTTTCAGGCAATTATACGTTTTGGTACGAATCGAGCCAGCTTGCTTTAAAACAACGCAGCGACACAAATAAGAAAAACGAGGAGAAGAAAAAAGAATTGCTCGATTTCATAGCACGTTTTAGCGCGAATGTGGCAAAATCAAAACAAGCCACAAGCCGCAAAAAAATGATTGAAAAGCTCGATATCGAAGACATCAAAGCCTCTAACCGCCGCTACCCCGGTATCATTTACAGCCAAGAACGCGAAGCAGGCGACCAAGTCTTGATGACTGAAGGGCTTTCCTATCAGTCGCCCGAAGGCAAGTGGCTTTTCAAAGACCTCACCCTGAACATCAACAAAGGCGATAAAATCGCACTCATTTCGCGTGATACTGTAGCCGTAAACGCTTTTTATCAAATTGTAAATGGCGACCTCGCTCCTACTGCCGGCACATATAAATGGGGCGTTACCATCACAAAAGCCTACTTGCCTATGGACAATAGCGAGTACTTCAAATCAGACCTGAATTTGGTGGATTGGCTGCGCCAATATGCGACAGGCGAAAAAGATGAAACGTATATGCGTGGGTTCTTAGGTCGCATGCTTTTCTCAGGCGACGAGCCTTTGAAAAAGTGCAATGTGCTATCAGGAGGCGAGAAAATGCGCTGTATGATTTCGCGCATGATGCTCACCAATGCCAATGTTTTGATGCTCGACGAGCCTACAAATCACCTTGACTTGGAGTCTATCATCGCTTTCAACAACTCTTTGAAAGATTACAAAGGCACTGTTTTATTCACATCACACGACCGCGAATTTGTGCAAACTGTAGCCAATCGCATCATAGAAATAACCCCCAAAGGCGCAATAGACCGCTACCTACAATATGATGAATATTTGGAAAGCCAACAAATAAAAGAAATGAAAGCGAAAATGTATTAAATTGTAATCAAGTCATGAAAATAAAACAACTTCTTATTCAAAACTATCGTGGCTTTGCAGAGGCAGCAATTATTATATTTCCTGCCAATAATACCGCTGTTTTTATAGGCGTAAATTTGGATTTATTGGCAGTTTTTTTAGGGGGTTTCGTTATACAGAATTTCAGGTACCGTCCACCTTGCCTGCTATTCAATTTATCGTAACTACTCATTCGCCACAAGCAATAAGTTCCATACCCAAAGAAAGTGTATTTGCATTAGATAATTTCAAAATATCCAATCAAAAACCGTCTTCAGAATAATTCATCAAACGTCCGCAATAACCGTATCTATTATATGCAGCATCAACTCCAACTCCGCAATCCTCTTGTATGTTTTGACCTTGAGACTACAGGCATCAATATATCAAAAGACCGCATAGTCGAGCTTTCTTTCGTGAAAGCAAACCCAAACGGCACTGTGGAAACGAAAACCCACAGGATTAACCCTGAAATGCCTATTCCGTTGGAAACTTCGCTCATTCATGGTATTTATGATGAGGACATCAAAGACGCGCCTACGTTCAAAAGCATTGCCAAAACGCTTGCACATTTTTTGGAAGGGTGCGACTTGGCGGGCTTCAATGTGTTGCGTTTTGATGTGCCTATGTTGGTAGAAGAATTTTTGCGCGTAGGCGTGGAATTTGAAGTGAATAAGCGCAAAATCATAGATGCGCAACGCATTTACCACATGATGGAGCCACGCAATCTTACTGCCGCCTACAAGTTTTATTGTAAAAAAGATTTGGAAAATGCCCACAGCGCAGAAGCCGATACTATCGCCACATTCGAAGTACTGAACGCACAAATACAGTATTATGCTGATGCAACGCTGAAAAATGACAAAGGGGAGCTTTACAAGCCTATCCAAAATGACATGAACATTTTGCATGAACTCACAGCTCAAAAATTTGTGGACTTTGCAGGGCGTATGGTATTCAATGAAAAAGGCGAAGAAGTTTTTAACTTCGGCAAACATAAAGGCGTACTTGTAACTCAAATACTAAAAAAGGAAGCAAGTTATTATGAATGGATAATGCAAGGGGACTTCTCGCTTGACACCAAACGAAGACTAACGGAAATAAAATTGCGTAGCTCTAAATTGATGAAATAATAAACAGTGTTGCATTTGTAATGCTGTACAAGCATTACAAAATGTAACATTAGACTTCTTGCGAAATTCCTTTTTCCTCACTCCACACCGGAGAGAGGCTGGTAGGGAGTTTTTTTGGAAAACTTAACAGCTCTGGGGTGTGATATCTTTAGAAACACTTTCTCAAGAAGCCTATTATCAAAATTTGATTTCCAAAGTAGGCATTGCTTGTCTTAATTTTGCTTCTAACACATCACTAATTTGTGATTTTGAAAGGCTGAGTTCTTTCAAATTTGGTAATTCCACTATCCATTCAGGCAACTGTAGCCCCTCTATATCGCCTATATACAACAATTCAAGGTTTTGTAGTTGGGCTATGGTTGCAGGCAAGGATTTGATAGGGCAACGCGCAACTTTCAGTATTTTGAGTTGAGAGAGCTTGCCTATTTCTTCTGGAATAATCGCTATTTGTGAGTCCCGCAAATCCAATTCCTCCAACGCTTCTAATAAATGAATACCTGTTATAGAAGTCAGTTTAGTATCTTCGAGAGATAGATTTTTTAGTTTTGAAAGTTCCCAAAAACCATCGGGCAAGGCAGTAAGCGGATTGCATTCTAAATCGAGGTCAGTCAATTCAACAAGACGTTTGAAATCTTGAGGCAGTTCAGTTAATCGGTTAAAGGCGAGGTTCAACACTTGCAAATGCTCAAGTTCGGCAAAATCACGTGGCAGAGATTTGATAGCACATTCCGCAAGATTTAGTTCCTCCAATCGTTTAAGCAGTGGAAGTTTAGGCAATATTTCCTCCAAGTTCCATGTATGCAAATCCAATTTTGTGATATCCAAAATAGGTGCAAGCATATCGTGGCGTAAGCAATAGCATATTTTCATATCGCTACTGCGCAAAAGTTCATATAGCTCAACATCATCAGGCAGTCCCAAAGATGTCAGAAATTGGAATGCAATTTCTATGTTTGTTTCCTCGTCTGTACTCAAATAGGCTTTCAAATGAGATGCCCAATCAAATGCTTCTTCTGTGTCTTCTGTGTGCATATTTTTTGTCTTTGGTTTATAGCATAAATTGCTTCAAGATATAATGGAAGATGCCAAGTAAAACGGCACAAGGAGTTGTTTTTGCAAATACAGTTATTTTTGAAATCTCACCCTGCGTTCTCCCTTAAATGATTTGCGCGTTTCTTATTTTTGGTTTGTATCCTCTTGAAGTTTAATAATTTCTGCTACTATAATTTCCGCTATAGCTTGTTTTGATTGCAAGGCGATTTCTTTTATTTCGCCTTCTTTGTTGAGCAAAGTTACGGCGTTGGTGTCATGTCCAAAACCTGCGCCTTCTGTTCGGAGCGAGTTCAAAACAATCAAATCTAGATGCTTTCGTTCCAATTTGCCTTTGGCGTTTTGGAGTTCGTTGTCTGTTTCGAGTGCAAATCCGACCAATAACTGTCCTTTTTTTTTCTGTTCACCCAATGTTTTAGCTATGTCTATAGTTTTGACAAGCTCAAGCGTAAGGTCATTTTCGCCTTCTTTTTTCTTTATTTTGGTTTTTGCTACCACTTTGGGTGTGTAGTCGGCTACAGCTGCTGCAAGGACGATGATATCGCTTTGCATAAAACAGGCTTGCGATGCCTCGTACATTTCTTGCGCACTCTGCACGTCAATTCGTTGAATATAAGGGTGTTGGGTAGCGAGATTTGTAGGCCCGCTGACAAGCGTAACCTTTGCGCCTTGTGTGGCAAATGCTTCTGCAAGCGCGTAACCCATCTTGCCTGTAGAATGATTGCTGATAAAACGTACAGGGTCGATAGCTTCCTGCGTGGGGCCAGCTGTGAGCAAAATAGTTTTGCCTTGCAAAGGAAGTGGTGCAGTATTTTTTTCTACAAAAAAATCTTGTAGATACGCCATAATATCTTCAGGCTCTGCCATGCGCCCCTTGCCTACCAGCCCGCTTGCGAGTTCGCCGTGCGTAGCAGGAATAATAAGGTTGCCATAATTTTGTAGGCAAGCTATGTTTTTGAGGGTGCTTGGATGCTGGTACATGTCCAAATCCATGGCAGGCGCAAACATAACTGTACAACGGGCAGAAAGGTAAACGGCAGTAAGGAGATTGTCGCACAAGCCTGTAGCGCACTTTGCGATAGTGTTAGCGGTTGCAGGAGCTATGATAAAAACGTCAGCCCACAAACCAAACTCTACATGGTTGTTCCATTCGCCTGTTTCTTTATTTGCCTGAAAGTCTGTCAATACGGGGTTTTTAGAAAGTGTAGCAAGCGTAAGAGCGGGTATAAAAGTTGCCGCTGCCTCGCTCAAAATTACTTTTACTTCCGCACCTTGTTTGACAAGCAAACGGACAAGCATAGCGGCTTTATAAGCGGCTATGCTTCCCGTAACACCTATTAAAACTTTTTTTTTGTGCATTATACTACAGGTACTTCTGGATATTTATGCAAAATTTTGCTGTCTAAATACTCTTCCATAGCGATATTTGTAGCTTTTGGTAGACGCTCATAGTGGCGTGATATTTCGATTTGCTCGCGGTTCTCGTACACTTCTTCGAGTGTGTCGGTGCTATGCGCAAAATCCAAAAGTTTGTTGCTCAATTCTTCTTTGAGTTCAGCCGCAATTTGATTTGCGCGGCGCGAAATAATCACTACTGCTTCATAAATGTTGCCAGTAGGATTGGTCAGTTTGTTGAGGTCGCGTGTGCTGATAGACTGTTGAGCGGTGGTTTTGATAGCCATATTGGTATAGTTAACGATTTAATTAGAATGTATTATTATAATTTAAGCCTTGGTGGATTCAAACAATTGAGGGGAAAGCGTGATGAGTTCTTTGTGGTTAATACTCAAAGGTATTGTTATAGGTATATTGCTTTTCAAAATGATGGGGTTGTTGTCTATTTCTTCATGTTTAGGAGAAATATAAAAGTTTTCTTTTAAATCTACCCAATTTTTATCACGCAATGTTGCTTTTGGTACTCTGACAAATTTTGTGTTGAACCACATAGAAACATAGAGAACATAGTCTGAAACACTGTGTGCCGTATCTTTCTATGTGGTTTATACCTTGCTCCACTAAAATTGTCGGAGCACCTTTTTTTTAATTCAAAAAGAGGCAATATTTTTTGTAAAAAGTGTATTGTTCCTCCTTCAAAAAACAAATTGACAAGCCCCTTTCTAAAAAACTCATTGGATTTTATTAAACCTTGTATTTTTGTTTCTGACCATTCTTTTACATCATTACTATCTTCTTCGTTCCATTCACTTTTATTTAATAAATCAGTAAAAGCCTTGTCTTCTACAATTCGTGCTATTGTAATGATACACATCAGAGATTCATTTGAAAACCCTGTTAATATTAAAATAGCTTTCAAGCCATCTGGTTTGTTTAGTAACAAATCTTCAAAAACTTCCTTACGCAAACCATTAATGCTTATTTCATTTTTTAATAAGAGAAGTGTTTGCGAAAGTCCGTTTATATATCCCTCATACATTTGTTCGAATACTGTATTATGAAAATGAAACGTATTTTTATCTATAACAGTTTCATATTTTTGTTAGGTATCCATAAAAAAACAAGTTAAATTACTTTCCTGCGGTCGCGTTCAGTTTGTTAGGTGTTGTCAAAGCGTTGTTGCTACGGTCTATGTAATTTTTTATGGTACGTTTGTATTTGCTTTCGGGGTAGCGGTCGTTGAAGTCCTCTCCTATTTTGACGAGGGTTTTATAGCGTTCGGGTTGTTTCTTTTCTATGCTTTGTTTGGCGAATTTGTACTGCGATTCTATGCTAAGGTAAAGGGCATCTTCTGCATATTGCGAATCAGGGAACTCTCTGCGGAAGTTGGCAAAAGCTACCACTGCCGCTTGGAAATAACCAATTTTGTAATACAGACGTGCATTCTCGTATCCTTTTTTCTCTAGTGTGGCGCGCAGTTGTTGTAATATTTTGCTACACTCTTCCATGTAGGTAGAGTTGGCATACGCATTTAGGTAGCTTTGCGTGGCATTGATAGCGTCTATAGTGTTGGTTTGGTCAAGATTGGAGGGTGCGGCATCTTTGTAAAGTGCTTTCACGTGCATGTAGCGTGCTTCTTCTGCGTACTTGCTGGCACGAAAGTTCTCATAAAATTTTTGGAAGTACGAAGCGGCAAGCGAGAGTTGATTTTGATGAAAGTGGCAATATGCGTAGTAAAAACTCGCTATTTCATATTCTTTTGTTCCACGAATGAGTGGCAGTACCTCCTCGAACAGCAGGCCTGCGCGATAGTAGTCATGTTTGTCATAATAACGAATAGCGCCGTCATATTTTTCTTTGGCATCGCCTTTGCGTATGCGCTGAAACTTACAAGAAGAGCATGCCAAAAGGCATATAAAGGTGTAAAAAAGGATTTTGCTGATTTTCATGATGGCAAAGTTAGTGGTTTTCTATATAAAAGTCAAATATCAAAGTCATTTTTAATAAATTCTTACAAATTGTTTGCTTATTTTTGCAAATTCCTTTTTATGATACAGACTCAATTAGCTTTTTTTCAAGAAGCACTGCAAAATACGCAGGCCCGCCTTGTCGCAGTCAGCAAGACGCATCCTGTAGAACACTTACAAGAAGCATACGACTTTGGTTGTAGAATTTTTGGTGAGAACCGCGTGCAAGAGCTTGTGCCAAAATATGAAGCCTTGCCTAAAGACATCGATTGGCACTTGATAGGCTCATTGCAAACGAATAAAGTAAGGTTTATCGCGCCTTTTGTGTCGCTTATCCATGCTGTGGATACTGCCAAGCTCCTCGAAACTATAGACAAAGAAGCCCAGAAGAATCAACGTGTGATAGCGTGTTTATTGCAAATACACATAGCGCAAGAGGAAACCAAACATGGCTTTTCATACGCGGAGGTAGCAAGTCTGCTTGCCTCCCCCGCCCTTGCCTGCCTGACGCATGTGCGCGTCGTAGGGTTCATGGGAATGGCTACTTTCACAGATGACGAAGCGCAAATCAGGCAAGAGTTCCGCACCTTGGCGGAGTTCACACAACGCATGAAAGACGCACCCCAACCACCAAACGTACAACTCACCGAACTGTCGATGGGCATGAGCCAAGATTACAAAATAGCCATCGAGGAGGGTAGCACCCTCATCAGAGTGGGCAGTGCTATTTTTGGTAGCCGTTAAAGTTTTGCAATTTTTTAACAAGAGAAGCGCGTTTTTTCTTATACCTTTGCACTTGTATTTAAGCCATCAACACCTCCAATGAGATATTTCAGTTCGGTTTGCATAGCCTTATTATGCCTTTTGACAAGTTGCGGTCAGCTTGCCCAAAAAGAAATAGCAGAAAAAACAACTACAGACGTTTCCAAAAAAGGGACTGCTATCACGCTTACTGGCACTTTCAGAAACGCCCAAAAAACGAAAGTCTTGCTCAAAAAATTTGTCAATGAAGACTATGTAGTCGTAGATTCTACTACTGCAAACGGCAAAGATTTCAAATTTACGGTAAATCTTGAAGAAGCTGAGTTTTTTAAACTCTTTCTGTTTGACAATTTAGAGATTTCGCTTGTACTGAACCCCAAACAGCCCAAAGTCAAAATCTTATTCGCCAATCAAGATGCCGAAAATCGTTATGAGGTTGAAGGCTCTGATGATTCTATGCACTACATCACGCTCAACGCGCTTTATGCCGACTTCCGCAACAAGATAGCCGACTTTCAACAAGCCGATGTGAAAGCTACTTCCAAAGAAGCTAAAGCACAAATACAAGCCGAATATGCCACTTATCAAACCAAAAGCATCAAACAATTAAAAGCCTTGATTGATACCATACAGCCTTCTATAGTCGGGCTTGTGGGTATTGAGTCGCTGGATTATAAGGCGGAGAAAGTCTATATAGAAAAGGTTTTTGAAAATTATGAAAAGCAATTGCCCAACTCCACTTATACCAAACGCTTCGCCCAACGGTTGGCGCAGGCAAGGGCGCAAGCAACCGCTTTAGAAAGCTTATCGGAAGGCAGGCAAGCACCTGATATAGCCCTCGAAAGCCCAAAAGGCGACATCGTAAAACTCTCCTCCCTTCGTGGCAAAGTAGTTTTGATAGACTTCTGGGCTTCGTGGTGCAAGCCATGTAGAATGGAAAACCCCAACGTTGTCCGCTTACACAAACAATACAAAGACAAGGGATTCGAAGTGTATAGCGTTTCTTTGGATACCAAGCGCGACGCATGGCTCAAAGCCATTCAAGAGGACGGCTTGGCATGGCAACACGTAATAGAAACTGACCAAAACAAAACAGGCGTGGCGACTTCTTACAAAGTCGAGTCAATTCCTACTACTTATTTATTGGACAAAGAAGGGAAAATAATAGCCTCCAACCTGCGCGGAGAAGCCTTAGAAAATAAACTTGCCGCAGTATTGAATTAGTTATGGAAAAGAGAAAAACAGACCTCGTGTTTGGCATACAAGCCGTACTCGAAAGCATGAAAGCCGAACAAAATCTTGATAAGATTTTTGTGCAACGTGAACTTAGCAAAACTTCTCGTTTAGGCGAGGTGCTTGTATTGGCAGAAGAGCGACAAGTGCCCATCATCCGTGTGCCTGCCGAAAAATTAGACCGCCTCACTACCAAAAACCACCAAGGCGTAGTCGCTTTTCGTGGTTTCGTGGACTATGCTTCGCTGAGTGATGTGGTAGCGACTGCCTTTGAAGAAGGGAAAACGCCTTTGGTTTTGCTCCTCGACCGCATCACTGATGTACGCAACTTTGGTGCAATATGCCGCACTGCCGAAGTCGCAGGTGTTACAGCAGTCGTTATCACAGAGCGCGGAAGTGCGCAAGTGAATGGCGAAGCAGTCAAAACATCTTCGGGCGCGTTGAACTTCCTGCCCGTATGCCGCGAAGATAATTTGATACAAGTTGTCAAACTCTTGCAGGCAAGTGGCTTGCAGGTGGTCGCTTGCACAGAGAAAGCGAACGATTATTTCTATAGCCTCGACCTCACTGTGCCAACCGCCATTATATTGGGTTCGGAAGAAGACGGCATCTCGCCTGAGCTTATCCGCCGTTGCGACCATCTGGCACGCCTACCACAAATAGGCGAAATACAATCGCTCAACGTGTCGGTAGCCGCAGGTGTAGCCATTTATGAAGCCGTAAGGCAGCGATTTAGTCAATAACCTTTTTATTGTTTATTTAAATTAAAATAGTACTCTGACAAATTTTGTGTTGAAACATAGAGAACATAGCCCGAAACACTATGTTCCATATCTTTCTACGTGGTTTGTACCTTACTCCACTAAATTTGTCGAAGCACCAATTAAATTAAACCTCTGGAGTCGTCAAGGCTTTAGAGGTTTTAGTTTTTGGTAGGCTGTATTGGTCAGCACACTTTTTCTAAAACAAAAAGGCAAAAACAGTACCCAAATAGCCTCACACTGCCTCATGCGAGTATGTTTATTTTTGCTCCTACAAAAATACTGTAGGTGATGCTGATATTTTTCGTGTAAAACTAAGTGCAGAAATGCACAAGATTTATTGGGGGAATAATAGGAGTATGAGATAGTTTTTTGTATATTTGCAAAAAAAAAACATGTTCAAACTCAACGCCGAATTTCAGCCAATGGGCGACCAGCCCCAAGCCATTGAGCAACTTGTCAAAGGACTCGAAGCAGGCGATAAAGCTCAAGTCCTTTTAGGAGTTACGGGTTCAGGCAAGACGTTTACGATAGCCAATGTAATAGCACAACTGAACCGACCCACGCTTGTTTTTTCACATAATAAGACACTCGCTGCCCAGCTCTATGGAGAGTTTAAGCAGTTTTTTCCTGAAAATGCAGTAGAGTATTTTATTTCTTATTACGATTATTACCAACCTGAAGCCTACTTGCCTGTAACGGGTACATACATAGAAAAAGACCTTGCTATCAATGCCGAGATTGAAAAACTGCGCCTCAGCACCACGTCTGCCCTCATGTCGGGTAGGCGAGACGTGATAGTAATCGCCTCTGTGTCGTGTATTTATGGTATGGGCAACCCAAACGAATACGCGGAAAATGTTATCCGCTTGAGTGTGGGGCAAGCAATATCGCGCAACAATTTTCTGTTTTCGCTAGTCGATATTTTGTACAACCGTACTGAAGCCGAATTTACACGCGGCACGTTTCGTGTCAAAGGCGATACAGTCGACGTGTTCCTTGCCTACGCGGACTTTGCCTATCGGATTTATTTTTTTGATGATGAGATAGAGGCTATTCATATTATTCACCCTGAATCGAATAAGAAAATAGGCGATGAGAAAACAGTAACCATCTTTCCTGCCAACTTGTTTGTTACGAGTCCCGACACATTGCAAAAAGCTATGCAAGAAATTCAGGACGATTTGATGAAACAAGTCGCGTATTTTGAATACGAAGGACGCACAGAAGAAGCTACTCGCATCTTGGAACGCACCGAGTTTGACCTCGAAATGATGCGCGAATTGGGCTATTGCTCCGGTATTGAAAATTATTCACGCTACTTTGATAGGCGCGAAATAGGGCAACGCCCTTTTTGTTTATTTGATTATTTTCCCGAAGATTATATACTTGTCATTGATGAAAGCCACGCTACACTTCCCCAAATACGCGGCATGCATGGCGGTGACCGCTCTCGGAAAACCAACCTTGTCGAATACGGCTTCCGTTTGCCTTCCGCTTTAGACAATCGCCCCTTGAATTTTGCAGAATTTGAAGCCCTTTCCAACCAAATTATTTATGTCAGTGCTACTCCTGCAGACTATGAATTGCAACAAGTACAAGGCGTACTCGTGGAGCAGTTGATACGCCCAACAGGTATTTTAGACCCGCTCATAGATGTGCGCCCTACCCTCAACCAAATAGATAATCTGCTCGAAGAAATAGACATCACCATAAAAAATCAAGGGCGCATCTTGATAACGACACTCACCAAACGCATGGCTGAAGAATTGACAAAATACTTGGAAAAAGTGGGCATAAAATGCCAATACATTCACTCTGACGTGAAAACATTGGACAGAGTAGAGATTTTGAGAGAACTCCGTTTGGGTATTATAGATGTACTGGTAGGTGTAAATCTATTGCGCGAAGGGCTGGATTTGCCCGAAGTGGAACTTGTCGCTATCATGGACGCTGATAAGGAGGGCTTCTTGCGCAATGAACGCTCACTGATACAAACAATAGGCAGAGCGGCGCGAAATGAAGAAGGGCGCGTATTGCTGTATGCCGACAAAATAACCGCCTCTATGAAACGGGCTATGGAGGAAACAAAGCGCAGACGCGAAAACCAACATAAATTTAACCAAGAAAACAATATAATCCCCAAAACCATCCGCAAATCTACTGAGGCTATCATGCAACAAACCAAAATAGTGGATACACAACCTTTAGCAAAGCATTATTACATAGAGCCTGACGGACTTTCGATAGCGGCAGACCCTGTGATAGCTTATATGAGCAAAGAAGAACTCGAAAAACAAATAAACCAAACCCAAAAAGCAATGGAACTCGCCGCCAAAGAGCTTAACTTTATAGAAGCGGCTCGCCTACGTGATGAGCTGAAAAGCCTAAAGGATTTGGCAGGCAAGAAGGGCTAACGAGCATATATTTGGTAGGCAGGCAAGAAGCAAGTAATGCCCTTGCCTGCCAAAACCTGCAAAAAAAACCCTTACTTGCCTTTTGTGTAGGTTTTAGCGCGGCATAGTTTCGCTTCGCAAAACGTAAGTGGACACTTCCCATTTGATAGGTCGTAGCGAGGACGCTACGACCAAATGAGGCTTCGCAAAACGCAAGTGGACACTTCCCATTTGATAGGTCGTAGCGAGGACGCTACGACCAAATGAGCTACGACCAAATGAACGGCAGAGTGTCTAAAATAATGAACACTTTTTTTAGGACTACTGAAACAATTTGACAAATAAAAAGATTTTTATAGTCATTATAGGTAACCCTTTCATGTATAATTTACGCACCTTGCCTGCAAATACACACGGAAAAGGCATATCTACCAAAATATGTGCTAACTTTTTCAGCCTACAGCTTTGAAAACAACTACTTGCTATAGTTTTTACTTATACTATACATAAAAAATATCAATTTTGATTATAGCAAAAATTGGTGTATCTTTGCAACGATAACACAATCGTTATTTGCGTATAATTTAACCTTTCTATAAAAATGGAAAATAACACATCATCCAATTCATCATCGAACGATATAAATGGCGAAACTAAGTGTCCGTTTACGGGCGGCGCTTTAAAAAACAGTGCGGGCGGAGGCACAAGAAATGTAGATTGGTGGCCTAATCAATTAAAATTGAATATTCTACGGCAAAACTCCTCTTTGTCCAATCCAATGGGTGAAGAATTTGACTACGCAAAAGCGTTTAATTCGCTTGATCTAGCCGCATTGAAGCAAGAAATCGTTGCTCTTATGACCACTTCTCAAGCATGGTGGCCTGCCGATTATGGTCATTATGGACCTTTTTTTATTCGTATGGCATGGCATAGCGCAGGCACTTATCGCACTGGCGATGGTCGTGGCGGAGCAGGCGCGGGAACATTGCGCTTCGCACCGTTGAATAGCTGGCCCGACAATGGCAACTTAGACAAAGCACGCTTGTTGCTCTGGCCTATTAAACAAAAATATGGCAGCAAAATCTCATGGGCAGATTTGATGATTTTGACAGGCAACTGCGCCCTAGAGTCTATGGGCCTCAAAACCTTTGGTTTCGGAGGTGGTAGAGCAGATGTTTGGGAGCCAGAAGAAGACGTGTATTGGGGTGCCGAAAAAGAATGGCTGGCAGACAAGCGTTATACAGGCGACAGAGAGTTAGAAAGTCCGCTTGCGGCAGTGCAAATGGGCTTGATTTACGTCAATCCAGAAGGACCTAACGGAAATGCAGACCCGCTCGCATCAGCGCGCGACATTCGCGAAACTTTTAAGCGCATGGCGATGAATGATGAAGAAACCGTAGCCCTTATAGCTGGCGGACACGCTTTCGGCAAAGGTCATGGTGCTGCAGACCCGCAAAAATACGTGGGCGTTGAACCCGCTGCCGCAAGCATCGAAGAGCAAAGTATGGGCTGGAAAAACTCATACGGCACAGGCAATGCAGGCGACACCATTACGAGTGGTTTAGAGGGCGCATGGTCTAATACACCTACACAATGGAGCAATCATTATTTTGAAAACCTTTTCGGTTATGAATGGGAGCTTACTAAAAGCCCCGCCGGTGCGCAACAATGGAAACCTGTAGGCGACACAGGCGCGGGTACTGTACCTGATGCACACGACGCTACAAAACGCCACGCTCCCGTAATGTTTACTTCCGACCTTGCTTTGAGAATGGACCCTGTTTATGCGGTCATTTCAAAACGTTTTTTGGAAAACCCTGACCAGCTCGCAGACGCTTTCGCAAGGGCGTGGTTCAAACTTACACACCGCGATATGGGTCCAATTGCGCGCTATCTCGGAACAGAAGTTCCAACTGAAGAATTGATTTGGCAAGACCCTGTTCCAACAGTAAAACACGCCTTGATAGATAGCCAAGATGTAGCAACACTGAAAAGCAAAATCCTTGATTCAGACTTAACAATCAGTGAATTAGTATCTACAGCTTGGGCATCAGCATCTACCTTTAGAGGCTCAGACAAACGCGGCGGCGCAAACGGCGCACGCGTCCGCCTTGCACCACAAAAAGATTGGCAGGCGAATAATCCTGCTCAATTATCCAAAGTGCTCCAGACACTCGAAAGTATCCAACAAGCATTCAATGCTTCAGCCACGAATGGTAGGCAAGTTTCAATAGCCGATTTAATCGTTTTGGGCGGAGGAGCTGCTATTGAACAAGCCGCAAAAAATGCTGGATACAATATGAGTGTGCCTTTTAGTGCTGGACGTACAGATGCCCTGCAAGAACAAACTGATGTAGAAGCGTTTGCTGTATTAGAGCCAATCGCTGATGGGTTTCGCAACTATACAAAAGCAAAATATGCCATTTCAGCAGAAGAAATACTTATCGACAAAGCACAGCTATTGACTTTAACAGTGCCTGAGATGACAGTACTTATCGGCGGTATGCGCATGCTCAACACTAATTTTGATAATACGCAACATGGCGTTTTCACAAAAAAATCGGACACACTTAGCAACGACTTCTTTGTTAATTTACTAGACATAACGACGGGTTGGGCATCTAATGGAGATGGATTTGAAGGTCGTAGCCGCCTAAATGGAGATAAAAAATGGACAGCGACTCGCGTTGACCTTATCTTTGGTTCTAATTCAGAGCTTCGCGCTGTAGCAGAAGTTTATGGATGTGATGACGCTAAAGAGAAATTCGCTCACGACTTTGTAGCAGCTTGGGTGAAAGTAATGAACCTCGATAGATTTGATATAGCGTAATTACAAAATAAAAATGGTGCTTTGACAAATTTTGTGAAAGCTTCGTTTTGAGTGCATTTCAAAACCTTTTCTTAAGACCTCACCCTGCCCCGCAAACTAAAAAAGGGCAGGGTGAGGTTTTTGGAAAGAGTGTAGCACAAAAATAAAATTCAAAATAAATTTTTCTATGCAATATATTTATTCTACCTTTGCGCACTGTTCTGCAAAGTAGCAAAATAATGTTCAACTAAATTCTAATCTGATAGCTCTACTGATTAGAGTACAACAGAGCTACTCTTTTTTTATCATGACCAATTTACAAGATTTTGATTGGGACAAAGTAGACCAACGTGGTTTCGGTTCAGGTTACTCAGCAACCGAAAAAGCTGAGATTGAAAAAATGTTCGACGGTACTTTCTCTGATACTCCTGAGAAAGCCGTAGTAAAAGCTATTGTAGTAGGTGTGGCTGACCGCGAAGTTATTTTGAATGTAGGCTTCAAGTCTGATGGACTTGTACCTTTGTCAGAGTTTCGCGATATGCCGAACTTAAAAGCAGGCGATGAAGTAGAGGTTTACCTCGAAAACAAAGAAGATGCCAACGGGCAACTTATTTTGTCGCGCCGTAAAGCAAAAATTCTTACCGCTTGGTCAAACATACAAGGGGCATTGGATACAGATATTATCATTGAGGGTATCGTAAAACGCCGTACAAAAGGCGGATTGATTGTGGATATTTATGGTGTGGAAGCTTTCCTACCCGGTTCACAAATTGATGTAAAACCTATACGCGACTTTGATATTTATGTAGGCAAGAAAATGGAGGTGAAAGTTATCAAAATCAATTATGCCAATGACAACGTGGTCGTTTCGCATAAAGTTTTGATTGAAAAAGACCTTGAAGAACAAAAATTGTTAATTCTCAACAACCTTGAGCGCGGACAAGTATTGGAAGGCGTTATCAAAAACATGACCAACTTCGGTGTATTCATTGACCTTGGTGGTGTAGATGGTTTGTTGCACATTACGGATATCTCTTGGGGTAGAATCACACACCCTGAAGAATTGTTAGGACTTGACCAAGTAGTGCGCGTAGTAGTGCTTGAGTTTGATGATGACAAACGCCGTATCTCATTGGGCATGAAGCAACTCACGCCTCACCCTTGGGAGTCATTGGGCAATGAAATAGAAATAGGCACGAAACTAAAAGGACGCATCGTGAACGTAGCTGATTATGGCGCATTCTTAGAAGTGATACCGGGTGTAGAAGGGCTCATCCACGTTTCTGAAATGTCTTGGTCACAACACCTTCGCAATCCACAAGACTTCCTCAATGTAGGCGATGAACTTGATGCAGTGGTATTGACTATCGACCGCGAAGAACGTAAAATGTCGTTGGGCATCAAACAATTAAGCGAAGACCCTTGGACAAAAACTGACCTCCTTTCTAAATATGCAGTAGGCTCAAAACACAAAGGCACAGTACGCAATCTTACTGCTTTTGGTCTTTTCCTTGAATTGGAAGAGGGCATCGACGGTCTGGTACACGTATCCGACCTTTCTTGGACACGCAAAATCAAACACCCGTCTGAGTTTATTCGTGTAGGCGAAATTCTTGAAGTGGTAGTGCTTGAACTGGATACAGAAAGCAAACGCCTCGCACTTGGACACAAACAACTTGAAGACAATCCTTGGGATACATTTGAAACTATATTTACGGTAGGCTCTATCCAACGTTGTACTATAACCAACAAAATGGATAAAGGCGCAATGCTTGAACTTCCTTATGGTATTGAAGGGTTCTGCCCTACAAAACACCTTATAAAAGAAGACGGCACAGAAGCTGAAAATGGTGAAGCACTTGACTTTGTGGTTACAGATTTTGCGAAAGATGATAAAAAAATCATGCTTTCTCATACCAAAATCCATAAAGCAGTTGTGGAAACTAAAGAAGAAAAAGAGCCGAAACGCAAACCAAAAACTGAAAGCGAAGCTAAAGCTGATGAGCCTGAAACACTTGGCGATTTTAGCGCACTTGCTTCTTTGAAAGAACAAATGGAAAAAGAAGCTTAGTTTACTCTTTTTTGAAGCATTATATTGAAAAAGCTACCCAAACGGGTAGCTTTTTTTTAATTCCCCCTTACTAACGTTAAAAGTAAATAATTGACCGTCAATTTTTTATGATTTCCCCACCTTTTCATGTCAAAAAAGCATTATTCCTTTTAGTACACGTGTTTTGATATAGCCGACATTTCCCAGCGTGTTTTTCAAAAGAAGCATTTATTAAAAATTGAGCTGAAATCAGTTTTCTCATAAACTTGCAAATTTTCAATGTAGGCAAGGATTTTTACACATGTTGCCAATCTCAATAAACTGCCACAACGCCTTATTTACGCATAAACCGCCTCTAAATGCCTTTTACAAGGTGGGAGAAAACTAGATTGCACCCTGTTTCAATGTACTTTTAAAGGTTTTATAGTAGAAATATTTTCAGTTATGTTTCTTGAGAATGAAAATTAAATAAACTGATATTTTAGATACAATATTCAGTCGCGGCCTTTTTCCCAGATTGTCAAGTCTTTGGCATTGACAACCGAAAAAACTATAACTTTATCCAATTTCTGTTTTTTATATACCTTTAATCTAATATTAGTTGTAAATAATGACCATCATATTGTTTTTAGTTAAATGTTTCGTAAATGTAAAATTCAAAAAAGCTGCTGGGAAGTGTTTTGATACAGAAGGTTTTGGCTTTTTATTGTACTTTTGCAAGTCTTTAATCGTTATAGGAGGGTTATGCGAAAAATCACAGTTTTTTTGTTGTTTTTGTGCTTTTGCGGTCTGCAGCAGGCAAGGGCGCAAGCTTGTTTCAATACCAATGTAGTGCGTGGTTGCGCACCATTGAGCATCGTGCTTACGGATTGTAGCAGTGGCATCAACATTGCGTACAAATACAGCCAAGCGGAAGGTTTTGTAACTCGAAATACCAATACTTATACCTTGCCTGGCAAATATACTATCACACAAATAACACAAATAGGCGCGACAGGCGATAGCCTCCGCAAAACCGATTATATAGAAGTCTTGCCTACGCCCTTGCCTGAATTCGAAATACGCATGTGCGCCAACCGCAAAGTTTCGCTCAAAATAACAGATACACAATACGAACAATGTTTGGTGAATTGGGGCGACGGCTCGGCTATCCAAACCGTAAATAAGGGCGCAGCACCTATACAACACACCTACAGCGGCACAGGGAGTTTTTCACTCAAAGTAAAAGGCAACTACACACCCGGTAATTGCGGAGCAGAGAAGGCTATTTTGATAAGCCCTGTAACGAACTTGCCTACCCCTACTATAGAAAGTATCACAACCAACAGCCTTGATGTGGCTACAGGCGCATTGCTCGTGAAATTGCTCACACGCCCCGATTTCAATTATGAACTATACGCGACAGGTAATATAACACCCTTAGCAAGTTTCATAGGCATCAATGGCATCATTACCCAAACAATAGAAAATCTAAATACAGATGCGGGGCAAATTTGCCTAAAAGTAAAAATATTTGACCAATGCGGTACTTTTGCAGAATCAGAGGCGGTTTATTGCCACATGGGTGTGAAAGCTACTGCCCAAGATGGACAGAATCTTTTGGCATGGAAAGCATACACAGGCGCAGCACCTACAGGTTCATTCCAACAATATGTTTTGTATAAAAATAGCCAACCTTTTCAAGTTATTACGGATATTGCACAACAAACTTATACGGACGCAAATATAACTTGCAAGGAGAATTATTGCTACCAAATAGTTGCAGAATTTGCCTCAGCTGGCTTCTATTTTACCTCCAGCGCAAACAGTGCTTGTGTAACCGCTTTTTCTATGCAAATTCCACCCCAAGTATCTTTTTTGAATGCTACTATAGAAACAGCAAGAAGTGTCCGCTTGTTTTGGGAAGTTGAAAACCAACCCCGTATCACCCAATATGAAATCAAAAGGAACGGCAATACGGTTATAAGCGGCTCCCAAAACAAGGATTTGCTTGATGCAGATCTGAAAATAGACAAACAATATTGTTATGAAATACGCTACCGCAATATTTGCGATAACAGTTCTACATGGGCAGTAAAAGTTTGCCCCGTTTATCTTACCAACTTACCTGCAGAGGCAGGCAAGCCCCGCCTGTCGTGGACTGCCTACCAAAACCCCGACAATATGTTAGAAGGATATGTAGTACAAAAATTAAATGACCAACTACAAGTTTATCAAGAAATCACCCTTTCTGCCAATACCCTTGCTTTCACAGATGGTAACGCCAAAACAGACCGCCAAATAATGCGCTATCGCATCAAAAGCATCATCAATACAAGCAAAAACATTGTTAGTTACTCGAACATTATAGAAATAATACAACGCTTCCGCTTGTTTTTCCCTACAGCTTTCACGCCCAATGACAATAAGCATAATGATGTTTTTAAACCCACATTCTTATTCGTCAAACATTTTAAAATGACTGTTTACAACAGGCAAGGCGAAATCGTATTCGAAACAAACGACATAGAACGCGGTTGGGACGGCACACACAAAAACACGCGTGCGCCTGCCGATTCTTACGCTTATTTTGCAGAAGCAGAAGACAATAAAGGCGAAAAATTTACTACCAAAGGAAGTTTTATACTGATTAGATAAACCTAATTTTAAAAAATTTCATTCAAATAATTCTTTTTTTTTTGTTTTTCAAAAATAAGGTGTAAATTGTGCTTTCTAAACCCCTTTCCTATTATGGAAACTGAACTCTCTCTATTTGACTATTACACTTTTGCGAGCAACAAGCAGGTGCTTATTTGGTACAAAGGTCCTATCACAGATGTTATTATGGCAGAATTGAGCCGCGATATTCGCGACAAATTCGCAGACAACCCGCGCGCAAGCCGTAAACTATTCGCCATTTTTATGGAATTAGCCCAAAACATTTTGTACTATTCCGTAGAGAAGAAATTTATAGGCGACCGTGAAGATAGTATAGGCACTATACTCATCACAGAGGCTAACGAACATTATACGTTTGCTTGTGGAAATCTGGTGGACAATAAATATATCCAAGAGTTAGCAGACGGGTGCGACCTCATCAACTCTATGGATAGAGAAGCCCTCCGCGAATACAAACGCGAAAGGCGTAGTGGTCCTTCGCAAGAACGTAGCAAAGGTGCAGGAATTGGGCTTATCCATGTAGCCCTTACCTCCGAAAACCCACTCCATGTGGAATATAAACAAGTAGATGAAAATTCTACTTTCTTCTCAATTTCTGTAAGAGTGCATAAATAATCGTTTTTGCTGGGTGCATTTCAAAACCTTTTCTAAGACCTCACCTCTACCCTCTCCAATTTAGAAAGGGATACGCGGAGCGATTTTGAAATCCACCCCAAAGATTTGTCCGCACCAAACATTTAAAATGTTATCTGTATTGTAAAATCACCACTAATTTAATTTACTGTACTACAATGAAAAAAAGTTTGAAACACATGCTATTGAGCCTATTTTTAATGGGTTCGCTGACGCTTCATTTGCAAGCGCAAATTAAAGTCTATACAATGAACGGGTGCGGAAGGTGTACTGGCGCAGTATCCTATTTGAAAGCCAATAACATTCCTTTTGAGGAGTTCAACACGACTTCAAGCCCCCAGAATAATACAGAAATGTGGCAACTGCTCGAAGGAAAAGCGACAGGCACTATATCGATGCCCGTTATCAATAACAATGGAGAGGTTGCTTTTAGCATCAAGGACTTGAACGGTTATCTTGAAAAAATACCGAAAAATGGTGGAAAAGTCAATACGGATAAGTCAATAACTATTTTCCAACATTCCAATTACCTTGGCAAAAGCCAACAACTCGCTTTGGGAGAATATAATACAGTGGATATGAGTATCGGCAATGACCAACTTAGCTCATTGAAAATTCCAAGAGGTATAACCGTTACGCTTTATACGGATCCAGGCTTCGGAGGCGATGTGGCGGTATTAACCCAAAGTCAGTCATACATTGGCGACAAATTTAATGACAAAATATCTTCGCTCGTAGTAGAATCTTCAGATGAGTATGTACCTGAAGAAACGCCTGATATCGTAACGCCTACTCCCACTCCTACAACAACTGTAAACTTTAAAGGTTGCGCTACAGGCAAAGAGGTTGTACCTGCTGAAAATGAAGCATTTGAAAAGAAAATATTGGAATTGGTGAATATAGAGCGCAAAAAGGTAGGCAAGCCTGCAATGGTTTGGAGTCCTTCGTTGGCGCGTGCGGCGCGATACCATGCCGCAGATATGGCGACTGACGGATACTTTGAACACAATTCGTATGATGTCATCAATGGTGTAAAAACTGTAGTCTGCACTACTTTTGAACGCATAGGCAAGTTTGGCAAAGGCTATGCTGAGAACATCGCATGGGGATCGACTACTCCCGAAGGCTCAATAAATCAATGGATGAACAGTGCTGGACACAAAGTCAATATATTGAGCGATAACAAAGCCTTAGGAGTGGGCTTCTATAAAAATTACTGGGTGCAGGTTTTCGGAACAGAATAGCTACTTTGCAAAATAGCTTTCTTTGATAGGACTTACACAAAAGTAGCACAGACATTTAATAGACTTCTTGCGATAGTATTTCGCAAGAAGTCTAATAATCTAAAAAAATTATTTTTCTACCACTAAAAGTAGGAAAGCAAACTCGTGGGCTATCTCTTTCAGGTATTGGAAACGTCCAGTTTTGCCCGAATGCCCAGCACTCATATCCGTTTTCATCAAAAGCATATTGCTATCTGTTTTGATTGTACGCAATTTGGCTACCCATTTTGCAGGCTCCCAATATTGCACTTGCGAGTCGTGCAAGCCTGTTGTTACTAAAATATGGGGGTAGGCTTGCGCTTTTACTTGGTCGTAGGGAGAGTAGGAGAGCATATATTCATAACTTTCCTTTTTATTGGGATTGCCCCATTCGTCATATTCGCCTGTCGTGAGTGGTATCGTGTCATCAAGCATAGTTGTTACAATATCTACAAAAGGGACAGCCGCTATTACCCCTTTGAAAAGCTCGGGGCGCATATTCAGCACTGCGCCCATAAGCAAACCGCCTGCACTTCCGCCTTCCGCACAAAGTTTTGCTTTCGAGGTATATTGATTTTTTACCAAGTACTCTGCACAGTCAATAAAATCAGTAAAGGTATTTTTCTTTTTGAACATTTTGCCATCTTCATACCAATCTCTGCCCAGTTCTTGCCCTCCGCGAATATGCGCAATGGCAAATATAAAACCTCTGTCCAATAAACTGAGGCGCGTACTGCTGAATGTAGCATCTATACAAATGCCGTAAGAACCATACGCATAGAGCAACAGTGGGGCACTTCCATCTTTTTTAGTGCCTTTTTTATAGACTATAGATATAGGAATTTTTGTGCCGTCTTGTGCTGTGGCATTGGTATATTCGCTTTGATAGTCTTGTGCATTATACCCGCCTATAACTTCTTGTTGTTTCAGCAAGGTTTTTTGGCGTGTTTCCATGTCATAATCATAAGTGGCACTCGGCGTAGTGAGAGATGTATAGCCAAAACGCAAGATATGGGTGTCAAAACTTAGGTTTACGCCTGAATAGAGGGTATAAGTAGGCTCGTCAAATTGGATATAATGTTCTTGTTTATCAGCCCAACGAATGATACGCAACTGTGTTAAACCGCCTTTACGCTCTTCCAAGACTAAATGTTTTTCAAATATTTCGATGTCTTCCAATAATACTTCAGGGCGGTGTGGGATAATTTCCTGCCATGCTTTTTTGGCGGTGTTGATGGTAGGGCAAGCCATAAGGCGGAAGTTTTTTGCCTCCCAATTAGTGAGGATATAAAACTTATCTTCAAAATGATCAACGCTATATTCGTGTTTAGGCGCGCGTTTAAGGAACATTTTAAAGGTGTCGTTGGGTTTATCGGCTTCTATATATTGAAATTCATCAACGAGTGTACTTCCCGAATGTATAAAAATATATTTTTCAGATTTGGTTCGATAAATACTCACGTCAAATGTTTCGTCTTTTTCTTCAAAGATAAGTTCTTCTTTTCCACTACCCAACACATAACGATAGACTTGGTGCGAGCGGAGCGTTTCGGCATCTTGCCTGCTGAAAAAGACTGTTTTGTTGTCAGTACTCCATGCAAAGCCTGTAGCATGTTCAATTTTATCTTTGAGCATCTTGCCTGTTTTGAGGTCTTTGAATAAGATGCTGTATTGTCTGCGTCCTACAGTATCTTGAAAAAAGCAGAGTGTTTCTTGGTCATCGCTGATGTCCAAACTTGCTACTGAACAGTATTCGAGTCCTTTTGCCAATATATTTACATCAAGCAAGACTATTTCTGGAGCTTCAAGTGTACCTTTTTTACAACAATAGATAGGATATTCTTGCCCTTCTTGGTATCTATTGTAAAAATAGTAGCCTTTGTGTAGGTAAGGTACTGACATATCAGTTTCTTTGATACGTGCCTTCATTTCCTCAAAAAGTGTGTTTTGCAACGCTTCTGTGGGTTTCATGACTTCGGTAGTATAGGCATTTTCAGCATTGAGGTAGTCAATTACGGCTGTATCCTCGCGCTGGTTCAACCAATGGTAGTTGTCAATGCGTGTTTGTTTATGTTTGGTGAGTTTTTTGGGTACGACCTTCGCTTTTGGAGGTGTGGGTTGGGCAAGCAATTCGTTCATAAATGGTAGAGAGAAAAGGAATGAAAATAAGGCTATAAAAAGAATTCTCATAGAGGGTATAAACTTATTACAAAGGTAACAGATAAAAATTAAAAAATAGCTGTTCCACTTATTTTGAAAAGTGAAGCAGCTATAGGTTTAGTTATGGCAATGGGGCTTATTTATCGAGTGCATTTCAAAACGTTTTCTAAGACCTCACCCTGCCTCTGCGATTTGGAGAGGTGTATGAGGAACGATTTTGAAGTGCAGCCTATTTGTCTGCTACCACGATAATTTTATCATTAGCACGGAAAGTATATTTTTCAGATTTTGATGGATTCATGACTATGCCATAGTTTTTAGGAGCACAGTTGCTAAACTCGCCTACTTTGTAACCAACAAACGTTTCGCCTTTTTGCAATACTGCTTCCACTACAGTATAAAGATTTACTTCTTCGCCTACTTTCACATAATCCGAAACGGGGTGAATGTACATCTCTGAACCGTCAGCACTGAATAAGTTGTCAAATACTTGGCGCAAGTGCCTGCTTTCAGAAAGTTGCGAAAGGATCATGCTAATTATATTCGCGCCCACGATAAAGTCATTTATTTTGGCTATTTCGGCAAGGTATTTGTTTCGTATGTCGCGCATTTCACTTACTATGGCAAAATCTTTATTTGCTTGTTCCGACATATTACGTAGGTGAAGCAAGACTATCAAAGTTTTGGCATCTGCTTCTTGTACGCTGTTATGCTCATTCGAAAGTACGATAATATGGTCAAATGTTTCGGGTTTTTGTGCCAATAAATTTACTTTCTTTGTGATAACTCCCTCGTTTAAAGTAATCATTTGCTTCTTCACCACCGTTTGCAAATATTTCAAGTCTTCTTCTGCTCGGCTACCTGCTTCACTCAATATGTGTACTTTTGAACCTTGAGCGACGTAGTTTTCGAGTTCGGTAATGATTTTTTTGCCTTTGCTGTTCCAACCTATGATAAGTGTTTGCTCCAAAGGAGCTATCCCGCGTGGGCTTATTTGGGTAGATATTTTGGAATGTGTAATGGCGTATTTAGTTTCAAGGCATTCGATGGCACTGTCGTCTTCTGCGATAACTATCACTGAATCACCCGCTTGTAATACAAGGTCGGCGGGTGGACTCAAAACTACATTTCCTGCTTTGTTTTGTATGCCTATTACTGAACATTTTTCATAACCAAATACAACATCTCTGAAAGTCTTGCCTGTCCAATAGCTTTCTTCTTTAAAATAAATTTCATTGCCTGCGAAGCTCAAAAGCTCCGTGTAAACAACACTCAAGCCCGACTGTCGGCAGGTTTGGGCAGTGATTCGAGATAGCAAATCTTCTGCAAAAATAAAACATGTTTCCGAGCCGCCTACGAGCGTAGCGGCTTCAATATTTTCCTCATCAGCTACTTCAGCAACCAAATGATAAGGCGATTGTTTACGATTGGGGTGGTTTGTGATAGCGAGTACGGATTTAATAACATGTGTGTCGCTATCTGGCTCGTCTTCAGGCGCAAGAATAATAATGGAACGCGCTTCGTTTGGATTGGCTACTTCGATATCGGTACTTTCCAGTGGGCTACCCGTTCTACAAATGATGCGTGTAGTTTTGGTTTTGGGAATTTTAGCACGTATTTCATCTTCCATTTCAACCTTATTGCGGTTGGCGAGTATAACAATGTAGGCTTTTTTTAGACTTTCATTGGCTATTATAAGCTCTTTCAAAATATCAAATATTTTAGATGACCAGCCCAATATGAGCGTGTGGTTTGTTTCCAAAATTTTGGTTTTGCCTTTCCGTAATTCGTCAATCACATTTGAAAAGCCTGAAGTCAATACACCTATCAATGTACTTACCACAAAAATACCCGCAATGGTTACTAAAAGCATGATGAATCTATAGACCATGCCGTTATCACCACCCAGTGTTCCTGCATCAAGTGCGTGCATCAGTCCTGCCCACAATGCTTCAAAAAAGCCTATTTTTTTGTCGGGTTCTTGGCTTACACCAAGCAATTCAATAAAAGAAGCGGCTATCAAAATGATGATAAAGGAAATAACTGCAAGCCAGCCGATAATGGCTACAGTACCTGCTGACAAGGTGTTTTCAAATCGGTAACGCAGGAGCGCACGTAAAGAGGGTTTTTTATGTTGCATGTTTTTTGGTGTTTTTAAAATTTAACCATATAGGTTTAGAAAATTGGGAAAATATGATGCCAACTTCAATGTTTATTTTGCAAAACTACGTGTTTTTGGTCTTATTCTGCCAAAGTACTTTCTAAATATTTTGTTTTGCGAAATATGCTATTTCATTTGTGTATAAACACGCTGTGCTATCCTATCCAAGAAAATGGCTGTTGCCATCGCAACATTGAGCGATTCTGCTTCGCCAAAGCGCGGAATAGTAAGCGGTTGTGTAAGGCATGCCTGCACTTCAGGCGAAATGCCATGCCCTTCGTTGCCCAATACCAAAATTCCTGTAGCAGGAAGTTGGGCATCATGAAGGCTTTCGCCTTGCATAGACGCACCCAAAATAGGGACACCTTGTTGCACGGATAGGTAGGCAGGCAAGTCCGTATAAAAAGTTTTTACACGTAGGAAAGAACCCATACTGGCTCTAATCGTTTTCGGGTTGTAAATATCCACACAGTTTAGCGAACAAACTACTTGTTGAAAAGCATACCAATCAGCGAGGCGCAAAATAGCACCAAAATTACCTGGGTCTTGTATATTGTCCAAAACAAGCGTATAAGTGGCAGGCAAGGGCGCAATAGATGTATTAGCAGGCATTTTCACTACAGCAATACCGGCTTGTTGATGCTCAAGCGTGCTGAGTTGGTGCAATTCATCAGTGCTGATAACCTCAAAAGATATATTTTGTTTAAGCAGTATTGGTTCGTATTGGGCTATAAAAGATTTTGTCAAAACCCAAAAAACTACTTCCCATGCGTTGTTTTTCACAAGCTCAAGCAAAGGCTTTTCGCCCTCCACTATAAAAAGTTGTGCCTCCAACCGGTTTTTTTTTTGGTGCAAGGATTTAAAAAATTTAAGGCTATTTTTGGATAACATGTATATTGGAAACTATATAATGCGCAAATATAGCCATAAATATACTGAATATATGTTTTGTCCACTATATAAACTTTTACAATAAAATTATTGCTAATCAGAAGGCTCGTCTGCGGGCTGTAAGCGAAAATATATACCATAAGGATAAGGCGCACAAGTGAACATCTGTGACGGCAAACTTTTATTTATTTTGGATTGTATTGAGTTGTTTTTGTAACTCGGCTATCATTTTGTCTTTCTCTGTTATGACATTGTCTTTCTCTACTATCGCATCTTGTTGTTGTGTAAGTTTGCGTTGCATATCGTCGAGCGTAGTTTCAAGTTCGTCTTCGGCTTGGGCTTGTTCGAGCATCTGATAATCTTGAAGCGGTTTGCCAAGCCGACTTATAAAAGCCTGAATATCTACATCTTGTGCCATACTTGCAGGGATATCCAGCATCCGATGGTCGTTTGTAATGCTATATTGTTGATTAAATATTGAAAGTATTTTTTCCAATTTAGTTTGCGTTTGGGTAGGCAAGTGCGGGATTTGAACCACAAAGCAGTCGTGAATCAGCTGCTCCACAAAACTATCCTTGCCTACAATGCCTCGCCTGCCTAACACATCGTAGTACTGATGTGTAGCTTTAAGTACAGGGACTTTGATAGTTTCTAACTCAAAACCCAAAAAATAAATTGCGATAATAGGCACAGAGCTTTCTATAATATTGCCGTGCCGATCAGTCGTTTTTTCTTTCCGCTCATAATTTTTTGCCAAATAACGCCTAAACCTTGCTATGTCAAAAGCGACTTTGCCTTTTTGCAATTCTATCAAGACTGTTTTCAGTGCGCCTGTCTGATTACGAATAACGGCTTTGAAGTCCATTCGTACAACTGAAAGATAATGCTTCTGGGAAGAAATAGTCAGCTCTTGTGGCGCAAGCGTGAGTTCGACAATATCCTCCTCTATGATAGCACCGATAAGCACTTTTGCCAAATCGGTATCCTCCATCAAATACTTAAAGAAAACATCATAAATAGGATTCGCTATGTACATCGTAATATTGGTTTGTTTAGACAAAGATAGCGAAAAAAACAAGTGAAAACAAGTTTTATTTAGAATTATCCAAACAGTCAAAAAAAATTTGAATTTTTAAGAAG
>Ga0163154_10000202_pt1 | contig 90634 bp, 90 predicted proteins | sample OliLakLV19MP9P1_FD_148649 | JGI IMG/M metagenome (GOLD analysis project Ga0163154, IMG submission 148649) | Freshwater microbial mat bacterial communities from Lake Vanda, McMurdo Dry Valleys, Antarctica - Oligotrophic Lake LV.19.MP9.P1 | ecosystem: Environmental > Aquatic > Freshwater > Lake >... | reverse complement strand
GCATCATTTTTTGGAATTCCAAAAAATGATGCTTGCCCACCCCTACCCCTGTATAAGACATATTTATGTATATAAATTCCTTATCTGCGTATACATGAATGACGATCCCCCGTTATAGAATATACAGGCATGGATAAAGCGGCTGAATCTGAAAGCCCCTTCTAGTAGCAGTTTTGAGGATTGAGCGTGTTCGAGCGCCTGTTGAATGACTATATATGTATAATAAATTTGTCTGAATAAACACGTATATATTCAAAGATCATATACTTGAACGCTTTGAAAGCTCTCTGTATACACATAACATAAGAGATTTGTATGAATCACAGTACAGGGGTATAGAAGAATTAAAAGCTTGTAACGTTCGCTGGCAAGGCTTTATAGTGTTTAGTGCGTATACGTCCGTGTTGTCTGCATGTATGTATAGAATTTGTGCTTTGATGTTTATACGTGTATATTGGTATATATGAATGGAGGTTAACAGGGTGCGGTCACTCCAGTCAGACAGGCTTTGGCTTCAAGCAAGAGAAGAGCAACGATGTTAAACCGCTATTTAACGCTCCTTCAAGAGCAGCAGCCGGACTTGGTCAAAGGGCTTCCAGTCCTGATCAACACCTTAAACTCCCACTCGGAGGACTCCGATGACTGGGCAACTAAGGTCGGGCAGACGGTCATCGCCATCACCGGACGGCTAGACCAGGCGCAGCGTTCATTCTATACGTGAGGAGACAACCATGAGTATTCAGCCACAACAAAGCAAAGGCACTGAGGCGTTCACAGGCACAGCAACCCTCATCCTCATCAAGACGATGGGTTTTTCCATCATGCGTCACATCAGCGTTGTGAAGGCGGAAACAAGAGCCAACCAAGACGATCGTCAAACGCTGGTGCTGGTCTATGTGGAGAAGGGGAAACGGCGACGCATGCACACTCACTTTGCAGAGAACTCAGGCGCGATCGCGAAAGGTTGGCAACCCATGCACGGCGCATTCAATGCTGAGGAGGGCAATGGGACAACCTTTGAGCCAACGGCATTTTAAGCCATGCTCGATCAACTCACCGAGGTCATTTACAGCTAGTCTGAACCAGAAGAAGCCGATGCGTTGCGGCAAAGGCTGCACCCGCGCAGTGAATGTATTAACGACGTAGTTAATGTGTGACCCAGCATGACGGCTCTTTAAGCCTCTTCAATCTATATGTGAGGCATCTGTCGTTTCCCCTGATCTTGCCTCAGTGCAGCTCGAACGCCGCTCTAAAGGCTTTAAGCATTTCCTTCGGTACTAAACTGAGCAATTAGCGCTTCACGAGAGCTTTCCAAAAGCAGCCGCGTATAAGCTTCGGCTGGCAGATTGAGCAGAGGTTCAACGGTGGCGAGCAGTGCTTCATCCAAGTCACCAAAGCGCATTTGCAAGAGATTCTGAATGACCTGTCTCCTCTCTTCGCTAACGCCCTCTTCTTTTGCCAACCGCTCAACACTTGTGATGTAAGGCATCTGTCGCTCCTCCTGATATTGTCTCAGTGCCGCCCGAAACTCCTGCTCCAAGTCTGTGGGAAGCCCCATCATCCAGTCCACCAACCGGAATAGCTCCACCACATCATCCCTACTATAGCCCTGCTCAAACAGCCCGCGAACCAGCACCCACTTCCACTGTTTGCGCTGCTGCGGTTCCCCCGTCGTTGCCTTTGTCTTCAGATGCGCCATCACCATCACCGCAAACGGGTTGCGGCTCTCCTCTAGCCGCTGCCATTGGGCTTCATAGTCCAGCAGCTTGGCAATGGGAAACTCCAGCCCCATCCGGCAACCGCCCAGCGCATAGCCATAGGAATGCGGTCGCCAAGCATCGCGATCGTCCCCCAAGACCGCTAGACTGATCACTGGCTTGCGGTAACGGTCAAAACAACGGTAATTGTAGACAAACATCCGCTCGGCAAAGCCAAGCTCTTCCTGACTTTGCACCTCAATGTGTACCAGCACCCAGGCTTCCTCGCCATCCCGTCGCCACACCTTAAACAGCTTGTCTGTGTATCGTTTGCCCACCGACGCATCTTTCGACAGTTGCTGAAACTCCTGCTCCAGCGACTCATAGGGACGGCTCCAGTCAATCAGTGCATGCACTGCCGGAAACAACAGCGACAAGAACGGTTCAAAGTAGACCTCCAACGCTTCCTTCCAAGGCGAATCATACTCTGCCGGAGCGGTTGATGCTTCGGTAGTTTGAGGCAAGTCTGCGGCGGTCATAGGCAAGCTAAACGGGTTCTCCTGATTGTAGGGCTAATGTACTAACTAATTTACCTGCTGTCGCTGATGCACTCTTTTCAGATGACTCCGAGGGTTGGGCAGACTATCATGGCAAGCACGGGGCGTTTAGACCAGTACGATTTCGCTTGCAGCATTGGCGCAGCTTTCATCCAATCTGTGAGGAAACAACCATGAGCCTTCAGCACCGCCAAAACAAAGGCATTGAGAAGGCATTGAGGCGTTCACAGGCGCAGCAACCCTCATCCTCATCAAGACGATGGGTTTTCCCATCATGCGCCATGTTCGCGTCGTGAAAGCGGCAACAAGAGCTAACCAAGACGATCGCCAAACGCTGGTGTTGGTCTATGTGGAGAAGGAGAAACGGCGACGCACAAGCACTCACTTCGCAGACAACCCAGTCGCGATCACAAGGGGATGGCAACCTGTTAACGGAGCCTTTAACGCTGCTGTTGAGGGCGGCTCGTTAGCTCGGAGAAAGGGACGATCGCTGGTCATGCTGGCGGCAGTTGTTTAAGGTGTTAAGAGGACTAAAGACCGTGTGAAGCGACATCCGCCGCCGCCACAATAGAAACAAGCATAGAAACCTCACGATGATTGCCACACTCCAGCCCCAACCGATGACCATAGCGGAGTATCTCGCATGGGAACCGCTGCAAGAACGCCGTTACGAATATGTCAACGGTGCAGTGATCGCGATGACGGGCGGCACCATTCCCCACAATGACATTGCCCTCAACTTTTACCGTGCCCTCTATCCCCACGTGCGCTCCAACGCTTGCCGCATCAATGTGGCAGATGTCAAAGTCGAAGTTAGCAGCACCAGCCCCTACTACTATCCTGATGTCGTCGTGACCTGTGACCCACGCGATGTTACTGCCCGCAAGCTGATTCGGTACCCGAAGCTCATTGTGGCAGTCCTTTCCCCTGGCACAGAAGCCAAAGATCGGGGTGAAAAGTTTGCCCATTACCGTTCCAGCCCTACCTTGGAAGCATATGTCCTGATCGAATCAGAGAAAGTGAGCGTCGAGTGCTACCGACGTGGTGAGGGTCGGCTGTGGCTGTATACCCCTTATACGGCTGGCGATCGCTTGGCATTAGAGAGTATCGCTTTCAGTTGCCCCATTGAGTTGCTCTATGAAGATGTGCGCTTTGAAAGGGAAGAGTAGGAAAAGACAATGCTGACCGAGCCATCGGGAACGTTGCGTCGCAAAGCCATCAGCTTGCCACTACCTAACCCATCCGTAACCACTTAACGCGCCGCACGGGTCAACCGAGCAAAGACGGTAGCCACTGCTTCATCACTGGCAAAAGCTCCGGCTTCAGCTTCAGCCATGCCCTGTTGGCTTGCCTCAAGCTGCCACTGGTGCAGATCTAGGTCGAGTCGCGCAGCTTCATTCAAGCGGTAGCGATCACCGCAATCCATTGCCATCGCGGTCCCATCCAGTGCCACTCGTTTCTCAATGTCCAGACGGAAGGTAATGTTTGCTTGGCTCATCGCTTGGTCAAACCACAGCTGTCGCTTAACACGCTTTTTGTCCGGATTAACGAATTAAATGTCCGCTCTGAAAATAGCTGAAAGCTTTATGCAGCCGCTTTTTTAAGCTTATCTCTCTAAATTTGAGTCTTAACATATTAAATGTCCAAATTCCACAAAGCAGTTGCTAAACGCCCGATTCGGACACTTAATGTGTTAATTCTGTCCAAAAACTAGGGATTTTCTTTGTCGCTAGAGCACTGAGCAGAAACGGCAAACCCTTATCCTCGTTGCCTTACACGCTTTCTTCTCTAGAATGAGCGGACATTTAATGTGTTAACGAGGTTAAATAGCGTGTTAAACGACATAATGGAAAAGCGGTAGAAGCTTACAACGGCTGCTGGCAAAGCCTTGTAAGGCTTTAGTGCGTATACGCTTATGCCGCTTATATACGTATATAGAATCTGCCTTTAGATGCTTATACGTGTATATTAGTCTTTTCGTCGGGTGGTAATGCACGACCTGCCCAAATCAACGAACCTCGCTGCAAGCAGACGGGGTATGGAAGCAGACCTGCTCCCGAACCTGAAGATTCAGATTGCAGTTTGTCTTCTTCGCCGCAGAGCAACTTACACGCTTGCGCGACTCGTAATATTCCGTAAATCAGGAAATTTAATTTGAGATAAGTGATCTGGAAATTTCGGAAAGATAATTTGAGACGCGATCTATCGTGAGAGTAAGCTGTACTATTCAACGCTAAAACTCAAGCACAGCAACCATCCTAGCCGTTTAAACCGGAAAAATAATTTGAGACGAAAAGAAAAATAATTTGAGACGCGACACCTGCTGCTGCAAATGATGAAAGAGCCTTTCCTTGTCCATGCAATTTCTTGGGCTTGGCACTGTTGATCGATCAGTCTTGAGCTTACCCCTGACGCGTGCGGCAGCACTGCCGCACGGCTCGAACAACGGTTAAATCCGTCCCGGTGCGCCGCAGTTCCAGCCATTGGTTTAACTGCTCGGCACTGATTGCAGGAAAGGCACGGCTAGTCAGTGCCTCTCGATAAGCGCCGTTTTCCAGGTGTTTAATCTTGACCTGGTCGCGCTGGTAGAGCCACACTTCCGGTACACTCATTGCCTGATAGAGACTGAGTTTGCTATCAGAGCGGTTAGCAATATCGACTTCCAGCGCCAAATCAGGTGGCAAATCGTTGGTGATGGTTTCGCCTAAACCCTGCCCTGCTTGAGCGTTTTGAATATAGAAGCAGCTATCGGGTTCAACGCCTTTGCTCAAATGAGGACGGTTCATTGTCATGGAACCCAAATCGTTGAACTCAAAGCCAAACTCTTCTGCCAGTGTCAAAGCAATGGTGGCTAAGACTCGGTTGGCGGCTTCGTGCGGTTGCCCTGGTATCCTGATTTCTAAGACTCCATTTTCATACGCCACACGAGTCGATCGCGCGTCCCCTAGCTCTTGCAACAAGGCAATATAGCTCTCCCAGGTGACACCATCAATGCGAATGGCACTGCCGGGAGCCAGTTCAATCTGGCTAATGGGGGTGGCAAGCACTGCGGTCATAGGGCTTTATCGCTTTGAAACGCTTTCAATGATATTGTAAGGGCCAGTCTATCAACCCACGCTACAATCTGCCGCGAAAGACACGATGTTGTAGGGAGGCAAAGAGGACATCAAGGTGGGCAAGGGATTCGCGGTGAGTGGCTTTAAGTTGCTCGATCACCTCCACCCGCCGAGCGAATGCTTGTTGTAGTGAAACTTCTGGGACAGGCATTTTGAAGCTATTAATCTGCTCAAAATTCAAACCAGGCTTGGTTTGCCCATATTGCAATTTAGCAATCTGTCGCTGTCCGCTAGGCGGCATACTGAGAAAGAAGGCTGGTTGCCTGACACATCTCGGTCAAACCCTTGATCCTACAGGAAAACCAATTTTTTCATATGGCAGAAGGGGGCTTGTAGCCGATCGCGCCGCTCCAGACCAGATTCCAGCCACAAATCACAAAACTTAAGCGAGGAAGGGCTTTGAGGCACTTGTGTCAGGCATGTGTAGGATTTCCTGACTAGGTGTAAGCATCAGTCAACCATCCCTGTAACTACTGGAATGGGCAATAATTTCATCCAGCCCCACTCTGGATCGCAGTTACCGCCGCACTTCGGCATGGGAGCTGTCCCACGGGCGCAAGCCCTGATGCTAACTTGCGCGCTTCCACTGCACCATCAACAAACGAAGATTGGCTTCCGTCCAACGCAGAACGGTCTCGCAGCCGTAACCAAACCACACTTCATTGTTGGTGCAATCGAGCCAGAGATTACCTGTGGCTTTGTCCAGCAAATTTAGCAACAGGGGGACAAAACGGAGCGGGGGACGTTGCTGGTTAAACCGCTGACGCACATGCCTGGACGACACGCGATCGGGAGACTGAATTTGGCTCAAGGTAAGGTTGAACGATCCCTCATACCATTCGTTACCGTCAAAGGTTTCTAACCAGTGCCGTCCTTCCCGACTTAGCGGCAGCAGTATTTGCACAGATGGGCGCAAACACTCGATCGCATTTTCTTCGTGAATATCAATGCCCATATCCAGCACGGGAAACCCATCGAGTTGTGCTTCGCCTGCCCGCTCAATCGTCCACGCACCGACTGGAATATGTCGCTCCAGTGCCTCCAAGAATTCAAGCTCTCGGTGCGTATGCCCGTCTGGGCTATGGCGTTCATATAGAGAGGCTGTACTGCTGGTAAAGGGGATCGGAAAGAAGGTCTGGTAAAGTGCCAAGAGTTGGTAACTCGTCAACCGCTCTTCGAGATAGGCGGTGGCGTTCATTGAGCGAATCGTTTCCCAGGGACGGTAGCAGCGCAAGCGGTGGCTCATTTCAGCATGGGTTGTTGGCAGTTGCATGGCTAAAATCCAAGCGGAACGATACTGTGAGAAGAGGCTCGATCCAGCCAATGCAAAGTCGTTTTAGTCGCGTGTTCCCAGTCTTTACTCTGTTCGAGTGCAGATTCAATGCGTTGAGCGATCGCGGTTGCATTCATCGATGCCAACTCGCAATTCCAGTTGTTGTAATGCCAGACAGCACTCCACACCGGGGTTAATTTCAATGGCAGCCTCATCGAGTAACGCCAATGGGTTCACGCCTTTCGTACCTTTACGCGGAATCAAATCAATCCGGTGATCATGCCGTTTAATTTCAGCACCCGCCAGTTCTGGGCTAAGGGTGCTAAACAGTTGCCGCAGCAGCTCATCACTCTGGGCAATTTCAGCCTCGATCCAGTGCTGCTGTCCTTCTAAAACGACCAGTGTTTTTGCTTCCATCCTCATTGTCACTTGATATCTCTCCTCAAAACAACGAAATTTGGGTCGATGGAGCAGGCTTGGCTACCGCATCATGCGATGGCGTATTGGCAGTCGGTGAGGCTGGCTTCTGAACGGCTCTGGCTTGAGTCTTCGGCTGCTTTTGTTGATAACGCAGCTTTCGCACAGGTAAATCCTGACGCAGTTGTTCCAGCAACGCCGTCAAGACAGGCGGTAGCTCGCCCAGATTTGCTTCATCAGTGAGTACGGCAATGGGAAAATCGTCGTAGCTGGTTGCGGTCAGCAGCACTTTGCGAGGCTGCCCTGGTTGCCAACGGAGCTGCACAGTGATGGCTAGCGTCTCCCACTGGTAGGTACGATCGCTCTGGTCTATTGATGGTTGAGTCGTTGGCGATCGTGACTTTGCTTGAGTGGCTGCTTCAGTTTCCAGCCAACGCAAACAAGGCTGACCTGCTTCATAGCGCTCCTGGCTAAAGAGCAGACTACGCTCTCGGAACGCTTTTTCAGGACTGGATTCATGGACAAGGCTTTCCAGGTTTTCAGGCGTATCGTGACAGCTTTTAGCAACACGCCCAAAACTGAGCCATTGCTCAGTTGGTGTAGACATCAGTATCCTCCAAGCGAAAAAGGGCACGGATTGCTCAGTGCCCGACTTCAGGACAATTTACGGCGTTAGAAATTTTGAGCCGCTTTCATCCGCTCCAAGCTGGTGGGCGCGAGTTCGTAAAGCACTTTGCGCCTCCGTTCCACCTGCGTGCCTGCAACGGGAATGCCACGTTTCCAGGCATACTTCACGGCAGTTTTATCCACCCGGCGTTCCTCAACCACTTTGAGCGTAATGTATTCAGTGGGCACCTGGTTCATGTCTATCACCTCACAGGAAGGTGGGTTGAGTTTGATGCGAATGCGGCGCTGCTGCCCAGCGGCTTCGGCATCAATGAGTCCAGAGGCGTTGAGTTGCAGAATCGTGCGATCGAGACTCTCTCGCCAGCGGGTCAAGCGATCGATCTCAGCGACATGAACTTTCACCAAATGCTCCATCCGAGCCTTAATGGCAGCAAGTTCGGCATCAATCTGATCCGCCAGCTCGGCATGGGCATCGATCGCGGCTTCTTGATTGTCTTGCAGGAGCCACAGTTGCTCCAGCACTTCAGTTTCTTGATCCGAGGTTTCAGCCCCAGTCAACTGTCGCCAGGTCTGCGCGGCAAGTATACTGATGCCTTTAAGCGATCGCATGGCAACAGACGATGGCATTGGTTTCGGCATTGTTACCACCTCCCACCTACTTGATAATAGTCGCGGCGGGCTTCAACCTCAGCTTCAAATTGGGCAAGGGCTTTTGCCTCTTGCGGGTCTTGCTTGGCTTTCGGTTTTGGTATTGGTGCCTTGAAACCGAGCAACCATAGCCAGCCCAATTCAAGTGGATTTTGCAATCGTTTTATATTCAAATGCGCCATAGTGTTTGAGCAATTGATCATCATGCTCAAAAGCGCGGTAGCGATGGCGATTTCCACTTTCAAATCCAAACATTTACTCATCCATATTCAATGAATGAGCAACAATACTTGTCTTTCCAAACATCCTGCTCACTTAGAGCAGATAACCTATGTACTTTGGCGATAGCCTTGATTTGCTGTGGTGTAGCAGGATTGTCAGGTCGCGTTGGGGTTTACGGAATCTCACCCACTGATTTCCATTTTTCTATCAATTGTTGAGAGGTTTCAAAATGCATAGAATCCTCTGTTGGAAATGCTGCCCCCCAATAAAAACCTTCCGCATGAAAATAAGGATATAGCTCTTTCAAGCCAGCCTGGGTTTTATTATCTCCACGTATATCAAGTTTCTGATTGATTTTAATATCGACTGCTGTACCCCAAGAATGATTAGAGAAATCTGAGCTACCTCGCACCTTACGCACACATAGCATCCCCTCAGTTCCTAACTGTTTATAGAGATCAGGTTTTGCAATTTTCACTTTATCCAACACTCGACGTATAGTAAAGACCGCTGGTTTCAGCCCTGTGACTCTAAAAGAGCCAACACTTTCTGTCACTATTAGTTTTTTTAAGTTGGCGTTGGTCACCGATGAACAGTCGGCACTTAATTGACCAGGTACACCAAGTACTGACTTCATGTAATTGGGTGATGGGAAAGTGAGTCCTAAATTTATAGAACGCCTATCCGGCTTCGGCTCAAGGGTGATTAAAGATGCTACTGAAGGAAGGTTAGGGATTGTAGTGCTTTGTGTGGGCTTAATCTTTATGGAATACCCTGGCGCTGTCTCAAAAAAGATTCCACTGGAGTTGAGGCATCTTATCGTTGAATCTGTCGCCCTACCGCCCAAGGACTCGCGGCTAAAGAAAGTATATTCTGCTGACCAGCCATCATCATGAGTTACAAGCAGATTTTCACCTTGTTGACGTAAAGTCACAATTCTGCCATATTTTTTCCAGCCGTCTATAACAAAATGATCTTGCTCATAAGATAAAGAGCCAGTGGTCTCTCCAACAGCAACTGCGTAGCGCCCAGATGGGAAAGAAATGCCTTGATAACAAATACGATCACCCTTGTGTGCAATTTCAATATAGCGAGAACCAACATTATATACACCTGCTTTTATTGTTTGTCGCCGAGAACCACAAATACGATTAAGCATTCTTCGAGTAGTTCCAGGTTCAGGCTTTGGCAAAGACGTATTTGCTAAAGGCTTAAACGTAACTCCATCATCCATCACCACTTGAAACGTCCCATCACAATTAGTAAAAGCTAAAGGTTGAGGAACTGCACCTATTTTATAATCGAAGAAATATGTATTCTTGGAGAACTGAATTTTAAACTGTTGGTTTAATTGAATTGAATTCAAATCCAGATAAACTTTTTCACCCGCAGGTGTAGTTCCTTGATACTCCCATCGTGCAGAATTACCTGCGATCGCTGCCGTTCCATAAGTGCTTAAGCATACGACAGTTAAAACTATACACTTGAGCATTATTCGTCTCCTAATGCTGATTTCATAGATTTACTTATGCGATATGGTCAATTAAGTTGTTCCGATTGTTGACGCTCCGATATTTCCACATCTACAACTTGATAGAAGTGACCAAGATCGGAAGATTAAGAACTTATTGCATTTACTAGCGTTAGCTCAACCTAAAAGATTCAGTAGTCGCTCATCAGTAATTGCTCAATCGTAGGATTATCGAAAGGCGCATTACAGCCATAGCCGTACGGGGCAGCAGCAAGTTACTTCTGAATGGCTACATTTCGGAATTGAATGCTACGCTCCCTATTACTAATGGGAGGATATTCATAGCTAACTTCTAACACAGCTAGGTTACTCACCCTGCTTGGAGTATTCCTAAAACTAAGGACAGCCTTAACAGGTATTCCACGAATCAATCGTGAAGATCCCGAACCCACTTGCACTTTGTTAGCTTCAAATTCTTCACCTGAGGTAGAAATTATTCTTGAAGAATTGCTTAGAGCACAAATTGTGTCCGAGTCTCCCACATTTGTTATTAAAATGTTGCAGCTAACATCGTCACCACTTCTTCGGCAACCTTGTAGTTCAAATATAAATCCAGTTGCTTCAATCTTCTGAGTAACATTTCCTCTCTCTTTAGGCAGCAACTCGCCACATACGCTCTGCCCAGCACTCGTTCTTACACAGGCTTGCTCAGCTATAGCTGGATAGCTCAAGCAGGATAAGCTTGTAAAGATAACACCCACGCCTGCCAAAACAAGTTGCCACTGGAATATTGTAGTCATCCGCTTTTCCTGTTTGGGGTTTAAGGACTGAATTATCCGTTCTACAGAAATTTACGGTGCTTGTTTACAGCTATCCGGAGAATCACCGTAACTTTACGGTGATTCTCAACTTATGAGTTAAAGCGATCGCAAGCCAACCAACTGCAAGAGAAACTCTCCTCTAGAGAGGCTCCGCTATGCTTCGGCTAGGTTGTCGCAGTTTAACCAAACCCACCAGGACAACAAAGGGGCTGGATTCATCGCTTGCAATTAGGACAGAGGTTCAAAAAAACAACGCCCCGGTAGAGTACAGTGGTGCATCAGTCAGCCGCACAGCGCATTGCACTACAGGGCATTAAACAAGTCGTTCGCTTCTCCTGCATTCGGCGGCTGTTCAGTAATATTCAAATACCCGGCGCGATTAGGTTCCGTGCTCTGTTCAGAGGCAACGCGAAAGACCTGTTGGGTGTTAGCCTTTGCGATGATGAGATAGGTGAGACCTTCAGTACTGATGCCCACTGTTTGCACAACACCACCGATGAGTGCAGAGAGCCGTTGCGTGTACCCATGAAAAACTTGGGTTTTCTGCTGTCGCTGCCATGCATGAAAATCAACGCTGTTCGCTTCTGGCTCATGTTCAGAGAGCTTTAATTGGCGGGTGCGATCGAACATTGCGTCTGGTACTACCGTTTGCAAGTGAGCATCGATCGCATTAAATCCAACAGAGTATGCATTTTGCCAGGGTAGAAGCACATGAAAGCGCCCGTCTTCGCCAATCAACGTGAAATTGAGATAATGGTTCATGATGCAAGCCTCCAATCATCCCAGACCTGGAGCGGTAGCCCCTTGCACACTGTCGTCAGGCTTAACCAGCAGAATAGGCAGATCAGATGGCTCGGTGTAGAGCTTGCCTAAAAACCACTGCGATCGCGGCTTCACATCGGAAGGTGGGAATACAGGTTGGGAATACCATTGTCCATTCACCTTGTAGCAAACATCTAAATCATTTGCCCAGGTAGGTGCCCACGGTGGCGGTTGCATCGCTTCAACAATGCCTCTAATGATGACTCCGCAGGTATGGACTACAACGAGTTGCCCAGTACAAATCACTGGAATGGCTTGTCCAGTACAGGTTCGTAAGCGGAGTTCTGTCTGCTGATAGTATTGCCCTAGCTGATAGGCAATGGGTGACCATCCCCACGTTAAAGCACAATGCCGGACAAGTTCTGGCTCAAGTTCATAGCGAGTCACAAGCCACTGCTGACTGCGATGTTTCTGGAAGACGCCATTCAGTGCCAAACCTGTGGTTGTGCTTCAGATAATGGTGGGGTGAACCAAAAGCTCGTGCCAAGTCCAGGGTCGCACGGCTAAACCTGCTCGTTGGGCTGCGGTTGTCTTCAATCGACGATGCTGCCAAACCCAATTGAAGTAGCTCACCACTAAGCGGGTCGTCACCTTCGTTTGTTCCCACAGCTTGCCGAACTTGTTTTGTCTGCGGTGCCAACGACCAGTTTGTTGTCTAACAATGCCATTGGTGCGCTCTAGTCGCTGTGTCTTGTCTTTGCCGATGTGGTGGAGAATTTCGGGGGGTAAGACTCGTTCGTAGCCTCCCCAATCATCGCTATGCCATTGTTTGCAGTCCGTTTTTCCCTCGCTGCTGACGACTAACGCTTCAAGCAAGGCATCAGTGTGTTTTCCCACGCGTGCCGCCAAAATTAGTCCACTCGAATCCGCCAAACTCACAGCAAGCCAGCAATCGCCAACCGCTAACTCGTCTGGGAGACACTGCTTCTGTTTTTTAAGACAAATGACCACAGTTCATCGGCACTGACTGCCTCGGTTTGCACCGCTTGTACTTGGGCATTAGGCACCAATTGCGCTTGCTGACTGGCAGCACGAACGACGCTCACAACGGTGTTGTAGGCAAGTCCTGTGGTGCGGCTAATGCCCCGCAGACTGCTGCCTTCACTATGCGCCTGTAGTACTGGTCGAATTTGCTCTGGAGTGATGTGGCGATGATAATACAAGGTATCAAACCGTTCATTGAACGTTTGCTTGCATTGAGGACAAAAATACCGTTGGCTCCCGTTCGGGGCTTTGCCATGTTTATGGGTGCTGGGATGACCGCAGAGCCGACATTCCATCGGTCTTGCTTGAGAGTAGATGTCCCTCTACTGTAACTGTCCCACCTTAATTTGATGCACTACCGCCGCTTCTTTGGGAAGGGCACGATCGCAACGATACACATGCTGATAGCTATCGTAGTGATCACTCAGCATCCACCTGGAACAATAGGTCACAGAACGAGCGTGCGATCGCAATGTTGCCAGCTCGTAAAAGCCAACCTCAACAAACCACTTTTCGATCAGGTAGCAGTCATTCGGCTGAAAGCTGGAGCTGGGGTCAACCGGACTGGCATTCGAGAGGTCGAGGATGAAAGGTTCACCACTGGTTGGATCGACAGCAACAGACAGATGGTTGTCGTTGATTTCCCAGAAATGGGCATTGAGCGATCGCACAGCTTGTCGACTGGCAGGGCAAAAGCCAAATCGACATCATCCCTTGAGAAGGTTTGCCCAACCACTTTGCACACCGGGCGCACCAGCCAGCGACGTTGATTAGACTCCTCCACTCGCCAGTTGCGTGGAAAGCCGGGTTGCCCTGCCATCAGATGCAACACATCAGCTTCACGAGTTTCAACGCGATAATCTGCATTCGCATAGGGCTTGGCATCTAACGGTTTCCAGACCTCCATGCCATCCAGAGACAGGTAGCCCCCGGTATGAATCGCCTCAGTTTCAGGCACAGGGAGACGGGTGAACAACTCACCAGGAGTGTAATCAACCAATGCAAGGGGAAGAAGTTTAGAAGACATGGGTTGCTACCAAAAAGAACCAGGAGAGTGCTGCATTACACCCTCTGATTCCAGTTCAGCGGTAGCTGGATGACTGAGTATCTGAACGTCTCTCCATCAACTCCTTCCTACTCATAAAGATCGGTCGAGAGTCCACGCCGCTCTAGCGCCTGCAACAAATTATGTTGTGCAACCAACGCTCGATTCTCTGGTTTTCTGAGCCAATCGATTAAGGCTTCTGTCGCCACATCACTAATCGTCCAATCCTTTCCGGCATTCTTCAGCGGCACGATCGCCCGAATCAGAAAATCAATTTCCGGTGGAACCTGTGCCCGGAATTGAACCGGCTTGCTATCAGCCATTGCAGTACCCAAAACAAGGGTCATTTTTGATTTGAGGACTACAGAATTTAGTGATGAAGCGATCGCACTCTTTCACAGTTAGACAAGAGGGAAAGTTCAGAGAGACGCTTCACACATTAAAAATTCTTCACAGGAAATTCACAAAAAAGCTTCCTGATTACATAAATCTACGTCCGAAGATATATACAGACTCGAAAAAATCTATTTTTGTCCAAGGAGATAGACCTATGCCCATTGTCAGTAATACAGTTGATGAAATGATGCCTGAGTTCGATCCTACTAATCCAGACGCTGACTATGGTGATATGATTCGGGTCGGCGGTGATGCAGCCCTGAACGCTGTAACAGGTGGGGCTGCTGGTAATATCTTCTCACAAGGCTCTCAGGGCATTGAAGATTTGAATGAATTTACTGATAATGCCTTCACTGCTGAAAGTCTTGGAGAAGCGGCTGAAGTTTTTGTGCCAGTAGCTGAAGAAGTTACAGAGCAGGTAACTGAAGTTGCTAGCAACGTTATAGAAAATGTATTTGGTGGTTTTTTTTAACACTTGCAACTGAAAAGGAGCGACTGGCTAGGCTTCATAGCTAGTCGCTTGAAAAGCAATTTACTTCTGAGTACTTTTCAAGTTATTGACATGCTTGAGAGATATCCCTATGGCGCATGATAATTCTTCAATATCAGAATCTACTGAACAAAATTCTTCAGTGATTACTGATGTCTCTAAGAATGACGGACAACTGGTTGCTAATGCTCCCGTGAATTCAGAGAAAAGTCTTTCACAAATAGCCCCGATTCAGCCTGATAAGCTTTTCTCGACGAAAAGAGCACTTCAGGGGTTTGGAGGCAACTTGGTTAAAGGGGTTTGGCAGTTAGGTGGAGACGTGGCTGGAAAAGCAGCAGAAATCAGTGGTGGGATTGCTCAATCCGCTACAGACTTAGGGCAAGAAGCGGTTAAATCAGCAACAGAACTTGGGCAAGAAGCAGTCAAATCAGTTGCAGGATTTGGTCAGGGAGTAGCTGAATCAACATCAAAATTGGGTCAAGAAGCAACTAAAACAGCTCTTTCTCAAGAGCCAGTTCGAGAAGCTCTGCTACTTGTTGGAAATAATGCTCATGCTTCGCAAATTGCTAAAGAAGCATCAGTTGAGGCGTATGTAAAGCAAGTAAATGTAAATAATATCAACAAGTTTATTAGCATTCTCAAAGAAAAGTTTCCTACTAAGACTTCAGAGGAAATCGCTCAACAAGTTGTTGTTCAACAAACTCTGCGAATAACTGGGAACTCTGCCGCCCTTAGTATGATTCCAGGAAAATTAGCAGAGTCAATGGGTTTTGATCAAGCTGCCCTAACTGTGGCACAAACTGAAACAATTTATCAAGTTGCTAAGGCATATGCATTTGATTTAGGCGCTCTTGAACGTAGAGAGGAAGCCTTAGCAATTTTTGATAGAGCTTTCAGATCTGCTAGGCAAATGAAGATGTCTATGAATCTTGGAGTAGTTCCGATACTACCTATCGTTGGAGGGCTTTTGAGTGCAATACCAATCTTGGGAGGTGTTCTGAATGTTGGTAGTGATGCCTTTTTAATCTCGTTAATAGGAGATACTGCCTGTCAACTTTATGGGGCAATAGCAGAGGAGAAGGTAGCTGGAGAAGCTCTAAAAAATTTCAAGCAAGAAACGCAGGCACAGTATAAGCAACGCTTGTGGTAACAGAGTCAACATAGGCATTTTTCACGGTAGGAGTTGTCGATATGGAATGGCTGGAAGGCTTGTTTGGATGGCTTGGTGATGTACTAGATGCCAATGCCGATGGTACAGTCAATCTTAGCGATGCTACAGATGGAATCAACAGTGCAACAAAAACAGTGGTTAACTTTGCTGATCAGAATGATTCTGGTACGGTTGATTTTAATGATGCTGTAGAAGGGTTTCACAATACAACAGAGACAGTAATTAACTTTGTCGATCAGGATGATTCTGGTTCGATTGATTTTAATGACGTATCGAAAATGGTACTCAATTTTATCGATAAAAATGGATCTGGGCAGATCGATTCAGAAGACTTTCAGCAACTACTACTTGGCATTGCTGATAAAAATGGAGATGGTCAGTTCACATCGGTTGATATGACAATACGGAGACTTGCCGCTGAGGTAGGAGAAAATTTTGGACCCGCGACCAAGCTAGCTTTTCTTAAGACTGCGAAAACCCTGCTGTAAGACAGTTCTAACACCCTGGTTTCATGTTAAAAGCAGCATCCGCAACATAGGTAAAGCTTAGTCGTGTTGCTGCGTTGCCAGGAACCTAGCAAATTTAAACAGGTGAAACACAGATTTATGAAAATCATAAATACATTTCAATCAAAAAAGTTATTGGCTTTGGGAGTGATCGCTTTGCTCATCTTGCCAGAACTTACTGCCTGCTCTCAGGTTGGAAGAGAGGTTGCTGAAGGTATTGCAGCGGGAACAGCTAAAGAAGGTGCAGAAAATATCGGAACAAGAGTTTTTCAGCAAGGTGCAGCTAGAGCTACTACAAATTCAATCATGAAAATTGAAGGAGCAACATGGCGGCGACAGACTAATGGAGTTATCAAAGTTTATATGCTAGTCCGGCGACAACAGAGAGTACATGAGGTTGTCGCTTCATGTCAACAAGGTATTGAAAGTAGCAATATAGGCGAGATTTCTTCAAGTGAGCAGTCCCGCCTTCAAGAAGGTGTTCGATCGATTTGCAACCGAATTAGTAAATAACCTACACAGCACGAGCAGCAGAGGTGTTGTGGGTGGGCATTTGGTTATCTAGCGCTGAGCGATCATGAGAATTTATCCATGCGATCGCAGAGGTTTTTTATGCGGCTTTTGAGGTTGATTTGATGCCCGCTAATGCTGAATGCTGAGAGCGATCGAGTCCAGCGATCGACTGGCATAGGCAGGAGTCTTGTTCGCACTCTGCCAGATGCCATCGGCTTCATCTGCATCTAGTGGCGGAGTGCAGCGATCACAATACCGTTGAAACAAGCTCTGCGGATCGGGGTAAGATGCCATACCTTCTTCATCCAGTAAGTTCGCTGTGCCCAGTAAATTACGAGCCAGTTTATAACCTGCATTATTGCGGTTGCCTTCGCCTTCGCCCCATTGCAAGAGATGCTGATCAGCTTGAGTTAAGCAAATGAAGAGCGGAATGGATGCGCCGCTACCGCGCCGCTGAGGGAGCTTAATCGATCGTTGGTTGCGTCGCTGCCCTTCCCGTCTAAGATGTTGCAGTCGATTCGATCGGGAGGGCGGTACGGGTGGTTCGAGCAGAGCCGAAAGTGGGTCAATGGTTCCATCGGTTTGCGATCGCCGGATGAGCCGTACCCACTTTCGCCATCGTTGCTCAGGCAAGCCATAGAGAAATAACCCAGTCCTATCAAGTGCGGTTTCCAGTGCCTCTGGACTATATTGACGATCGCTCTCTTCTTCCAGCGTAATTGGCATAGGCGGACCCAACTTGCCATTCACTACTTTGCGACGCACCATTCCCGCTAACCGCATCGATCGCGCCAGATTGCAAATCGCAGGATCAGCCTTCTGCAAAATGGTCAGTTTGCGGTTGAGCCTCAACCATTGCTCAGAAGTCAATGGTTGCTGGCAACGAATATAGACGTGGAGCGACTTACCGCCTGTATAAACAACGGCTACGGGGTGCAGTCCGATCTGGTGTTTCAACTGCTCCAGAGCCACTTGCTGCTCAGTGAGTGGTTGATCATCAATTTCGTAAAAGAGGCAATGGCAATGGTTAACGTGATCGTTACTAATGCCCTGATCCGGTTGATTCGGATAGAAGCAAACCGTTGCACCAAGCCATGAAAATTTGAAAGCGGCTTTCCAGCCATCGCGATAGACGCGATGACTGACCTTCCAGCGCGTCTTGCCTGCCAAGTCCCGCCCATCATGCACACAGGACTGTAGGGTAAAGCCTCGCTTCGTTACTCTGCCGCAAAACACATAGTGTTGGTAGCGTTGCTTTTCTCCTCGTCGGTAAGAAGCCCAATGGGGAGGAATCAACTGAGTGGGTAAATCCCAGGAAACACGCAGCCAAATCCGATTGCCAGGACGAAACCCGAGACGGCGCAAAAAACGAATGGTGGTTTGTCGCAGTCCGGCACGATCGAAACAAATGTTTTGAGCTTTCATGGGGTTTGCAGTCATCGCCCTTAAACGTTGTTTGCTTCTTTGAAAAGGCAACCCCGGTAGTGAATAAAAATGAGGGGCATTGAAGCTAGAGTCAGTTGCATGGTTGCATGGCTGACGTTTGGTGCTTCTGAAGTGCAATCTCAAAGCCATCTCGATTAAAGGCGTATTGAGCAATGCCTGTACGGCAATGCCAGTCTGCCTCCTGCACGAGTTGTTCAACCGAGAGTTCAAGCCAGGTAATGACAGCTTGTCGGAGAACGATGTGGTCATAGACAGTATCATCCTGCTGTGCAAAGAACTGCTGAAGCGTGCTAGCCACCTCATCAATCAGTGCCTCTGAAACAGAAAGCTGGATGGAAGCTTGAGTGGTTGCGGTGTCCATACTGCATCCCATGAAGGTCAGGATGCAGGGTCGCGGTAGCGGCTTGGCGTTTGGGCGGCCTGGCGTTGCATCTCACTGTAGCAATCGCTGCCTTGATACCGTAATAACGCTTGAATCACCGCCAACCGCTGCTGCACCGTTGGCGGGAGGGCTGGCCCCAGGTCCGGCAACAGCACCGAGGCTTCAGGCAAGGATGGCGCTGGCTCAAGCGGCAAGCCATCTGGAGTCGAGAGGCGTTCGTTCATGCGGCGGCTGGCTCGTCCAATGCCACTGATCCTAGCACTAGCACCCTTGGTGGCGACAATCAAGGTGTTAACTTTTCACCACGTCGCACTGAGTGAAACCAAGGCTATGCCTAGAGTGTGCGTTTTGTTTAGACAGCCCAGCGACTCCAGCGACGACAAAGAATGTGTTAACTCAGTGTTAACTCAGGTGCTAAAAGTGGCGACATGGATTGTGTTAAGCCTGCTTTCCCTGTACTAGCTGGACTCAAAATGCCTGGAGCCTCCTTGAGCAAACGCTTGCAGCCATGACGACTCTGCGACAAAGAATGTGTTAACCCCACGAGATGCGCAACGAACTGACACTTAAATCGCTCAAACTCTTACTATGTTGGACTTAGAGCCACTACAAAGCTCGCCCCATCTTCGCTTTTTTAAGCTCCAATCTGGCATGAATTGATCAATCGCTCTTGTTTGCTCTTTGGCATGATCATGCTGCACCAATTCTCCTTGACAACTGATGAAATCATGGCTGCTTGCACAGGCTGAAGCAGCAGTATCAGCTTGGCTGACTCTGTACTGCTCCAAGCCATCGCACCACCATGACGACTCAAGGGTTAAGCATCTGAAAAGCTAGCCTGTCGCCACGAACGCACGTTTACTCAAGCGTGCCAAGCCCGCTAGCAGTCCTGTTGCTACGGCTGGCAAAACCACTCGCCACTGCTCCTGCTCCCGCTTTCGCATATTCCGCTCATTCCGTTCCCACCAACTCAAACGATGATGCTCTCGTGCTCGCCGACTGATCAATGGCGCTGCTTGACTCGGAGCAGCACCAAGCAATCCAGGCAGCTCGCTGATCTGGACTTCAAAGAGCGCCAACTGCTGATGCCACCCGCGCCGCAACTGGGTCGCCGCAATGTCACACCACAAGATCGGCTGCACGGCTTGCTGCGGTTTCCCACCCACCCACTGCACCACTGAGCGCACCAATGCTGAATCTTTGGCGAGCTCGATGCGAGGCAAGCCCGGATGCGCCTCACTGATCACTGGACGAATCACCGTGACTCGCCGACCTCCCACTGCTTTGCTTTTAGGCGCTAAGCACTGCTTTCTGACCGGACAGTGCTCGCAATGCTTCGGATTAATCCCGTACTGCAGCTTGATGTCTCCATTGGGCTGTTCCTGTCGGCTGCGTCGATACATCTGATGCCCAGCCGGACACAACACCGTTTGGTCATTGACAATTTGAAAATCAGTATTGCCGAAGCGCTTCTTCCCAGCCACTCCTTGCCCCCATTCGGTGGAAACCCTCATCGCTCCGTATAAAACTCCAGTCGACTCCTCCGAGCCGACTTTCACGGCTGAGAGTGCTCCCACGTCTTGCAAACCCGCTAACGACGGCGGCAACTCCACAACAGCACGCCCAGAAGCCTCAGAAGCCTTACACCCCTCAAGCGAGTCCTCTTCACCCTCGCACTCTGCCCACACCGTCTGCCGCAGTGCCACTGGCTCTTGCTGGCAGCCCATCCACAACCGCCAGTTCCAACTCCATTGCCCTAAAATCTGCCAAAACTCTTGTCCTGCCCCATGCCAGCTACACCACCGGTCATAGTCTTGTTCTTGATCTTCTTCACTCAGTCGTTGTTCAAACCCGCCTCGCCCTCGATACAAACTCAACACATCCATCCCACTCAAACTTGCCGCCGATTGCGAGGTCAGAAACAATTCATACACCTGATCCTTGACCCGTTTCCCAATCTTCGCCTGATGCTCTTTGCCCGGTGTTCGTAGCACAATGACCCGCATCGGGGCCGGGTACCCTCGCCCTAACGCCTCAATGTAGCCCAAATCCAGTAGTTGACTGGCACTGTCCTGAAGCGGCTGCCAGTCGCTCACAGCCGCACCCTCCAGCCGCTGCTTCACACTCACCGTCTCCAGCAAGTGATAGTCTCGGCACCGCAAAATGTAGCCCAGCCCCGTTGCTTGCACTACACTCACGAACCCTGCCATCCCATACAGCCCATCCAGTCGCACCAACCCATGGGCCACCGCTAAGCCTTGCTGCTGCAAATACCGCACGATCACTGCACAGGAGCGTTCTAACTCCCGCTTCGCTTCCCCATTCCCAGCACTCCCATAAGTCCCTAACCATTCACCCGTTTGAGCCACACAAACCGTGGTGCGGTTCCGAATGACTTCCCCTCGCTTCCGCCCTTTGTATCCCGGTGCACACACCCCCGCGCTCCGTCGCACGACCGGTGGATCATGCCTCGGATCCGTGGCAATGGACCGCTGCCGCACGGCACACACCGTTCCATCAATGTCAAACACCACCGCATGATCCTGCACGCGATCGAACACACCGAGCTGCTGCTGCACCCGCACGCTGTTGCGATGCAAGTCGCTTTCAAACAGCGCTCGTAAGGACTCTACAGCACTGGCCCCCACACACCCTAAAAACCGACTGAGACTCGAGGCCGAGGGGCAGCGATCACGCCCCCATTGGCTCATCAATACGGCCTTCACCGGTGCCAGCGCTTGATAAAACGCCGCAAGCGTGCGCTCCCCACTAATCGCATAACTAATCAATAGCAACACAAAGTCCATCACTTCGTACTGCCCCATCCGCCCTCGCACCACCCGCACTTCTTCTTCCAAGTACCCCACCAACCCACTATCCAGCCAATACTTCCCAAACAGCACGGCTTCGCCAAACCAGGAGGGTGTCCGTTGGGCACTTTCCATACCGACTTCTACGGCAACACCCGTGCTCGCTTTGCTCCGACTCATGTGAAAGACTCCTGTTTAACTCGCTTTAGGAGTCATTCTCTCAACAATGTGTCCTCAAGCCCTTTCCCAGTAACACTTTCAACCTCTTCTTCTCAACCTCGTTGCGCATCTCGTGGGGTTAACGACGACAAAGACCGTGTTAAGCGACACCCTCCTTTCGCCTCATACCCTGCCTGTCGCAGGAAGGTTTCAAATTGCTCAAAGAGACGGTCAATCAGATTGGCTTGTCTCAGTCGCTGCTCAAACCTGTCTAAGGTCGTCGCGTCGGGAATCTCGGTTGCCCCGGACAAGCCCAGAAACCGGCGGAATGAGGCGCGGTCGTGGGCTTGGTATTCGACTTCTTCGTTGCTTAGGTTGTAGAGTTGCTTCAAAATTAAGAGTTTGAACAAGACCAGCAAGTCGATGGCTTTGCGTCCAGCCTTGCTTTGGCGCTCTGTGCTTGCCAGTTGGTCGAGGACTTGGCGCAAGACCGCCCACGGCACCAGCTCGTTGAGGTCTCGCAGTTTGTCTTTGCTCTCTTCTAGTCGTTGTCGTCGTTTCTCGATGCGCCCAAACCCTTTGCTCATCTTGCTACCGCCCCATCAAGTCTGCCTCTAGTTTGAACTCTGTTTTGCTGTGAGTTGGCTATGTTCCTAAAATCTTTCTATTTTTCGAGGTGCCCTTAAGTATTCAGCCTTTCTCTGGAAAACACTTCTGGCAGGAAGTTCTACTCCTTACCAAAGATGAACTAGGCCATCATCCAGATTTGCAGAAAGAAATTGATGCCTTGTTAGCAAAAGAAATGGTGACAAAAGATGATATACGTCAGGTCTTACGGCAACTTGGTAAACAGAATAAGTTTTTAGTGCTGTTAGTGGATGATTACGATACAGCTCTACGCTCCCATGTCCAATACACGGAGACTGATATACTTGCTTTTCTAAGTGAATGCCGTAATCTGGCTTACCACTGTAAAGAACGAAAATATTTTTCGATGGTAGTCACTTCGTCACGGCGCTTAAATGAATTTAATCCTCAAGTTTCTCATGATGGCTCTCCTTGGTATAACCATTATCTGTTTCAACCCTTAAAGCCCTTTAGTGAAAAAGAAGCAACTGAACTAATTGGATATATGCCCATGCCGACTGCTATTCGAGAGGGAATTCGGGAACTAGCAGATGGACATCCGGCGCTACTCCAAATAGCAGGTTCATTACTCTATCGGGAGTTACGGACAGGGCAAATTCCTAGCGCCGAATCTTTCGCTACCGATTTTGAAAGTATAACTCGGCACTTTTTTCAGAATACCTGGAAAATACTGAATGAAGTAGAGCAAATCTTATTAATGCTAATTGCTCTGTCTAGTTTAAAGGGACGATTGCACAAAAAAAACTATGACCTAAATGACGTAGATTTAATTTTAAGCCAGAGTGCGCGTGAGTTAGTAGATCTGGAGGAGAGAGGCGTAATTATTTGCTCTGTTCGTGATGGAAAACATAGATACCGCTTTGCCTCTTCTTTGATGGAGCGATGGGTGATTCAGGAAATTGCAAACAGCGACGAAGAAACGCTGCAGGAGCGCCAGAGAGTTTTTCTCCATTTGATGAGCAATAAACAAGCTAAACAGGTTACGGCAGCAATTCGTTGGTTATGGCAACATAAGAATCAAGTACCCTCTATCTTAGAGTGGATCGGTAAGGTGGCAGCCGCAATTCCAAAGGGAGCGATCCAAGGCTAAGTTATGGCACCCCCACCAGTTCAACGAAATCCTTACGTTATTGGTCGTCCGATTTTTGAACCGGAGATGTTTTTTGGGCGTGAAAGCCTGTTCCAATTCATTGAGGATAACTTGGAGCAAGGGGCAAAGATAATTTTGTTGCATGGACAACGACGAGTAGGGAAGTCTTCTGTTCTCTGCCAAATCCCCTATTTTTGTGGACAAGGTAGATACATTTTTGTGTCTTTTGATCTACAAGATAAAGGCTATCTACCTCTTAGTAACGTTCTGTCCAACTTGGCAGATGAGATAGTTGAACAACTTGAACTTAATTTAGACCAGTTGACTTTACCTTCGCCTGTAGCATTGGAAAATAATTCACGCATATTTACTGAAGAATTTCTACCTCAAATTTATAGAGCATTAGATAAGAAGAAACTGGTTTTATTGCTAGATGAGTTTGATGTTTTGAATAGCTACGATCCAAACTCAGCAATTGAGCATTTCTTTCCATATTTGGAGAGAATACTTAAGCAGCAAGACCAGTTATCTATTATTCCAGTGATAGGGCGGCGTATTGAGGACATTCCTAAGCTCTTAAGCCTATTTAAAGAGGCACCTAGTCAGGAAATTGGTTTGCTGGATGAATTCAATGCTAAACAACTAATCACCAAGCCTGTTGAAGGAATTTTAGAGTATCAACCTGATGCAATCCAGGCAATTTTAAAGCTTTCCGCTGGGCATCCCTACTTTACTCAGGTAATTTGCCATGCTCTTTATGGCAAAGCAAGATCTGAGCATATTCAGAGAATAACGCAAACTGATGTTGAAAAAATTATTAATCGAGCAATTGAAATTAGTGAAGGAGGTTTGGCCTGGTTTAGAGATGGACTTCCCATTCCTGAGAGGATTGTGTTTCTGACAATAGCAGAGATTCAACAGAGAAATACCCTAATTTTGACAGCGAATGAGAATTCCGAATCGGGAGTTATAGAAGGAGAACCTTTGTCATTACTGCAAGAGCTTGGAGTTGTTCTAACTGAATCCTTGCAAAGAGCAGAAGAACGATTAATTGAATGGCAATTTTTAAAGTATGTGGAACAGGCTCAAGGAATAATTTCATCAAATCCTAAAGCTTACAAAATCACTATCGAATTGGTTCGTCTCTGGTTAATAAGACGGTACTCTTTACGACGGGCAATGCGAGACTTGGAAAATCTAAACCAAGATTTAGATGGTTCATATAGTAAAGCAGTAGCTTTGTATCAGCAAGGCGAAAAATTTAGAGCTATAGAACAATATCAACGAATCCTAGCTTCTAACCCAAATCACTTCAGTGCCTTGTTTGAATTGTTAAAGATCTATTTAGAAGTTAAGGATTTCTCTAAAGCTAAAGAACTCTATAAGCGGGTTCATAAAGTTGATCCCCTACAGTTTGATGATGAAGACTTTGTTCTAAAAGAACTTGAAGTAAGCAATCCGAGTGATCGTCTTCAAGCTTCTCCTTCCAAACAAATCCAGAGAATCTCGATTATTTTAGCTTTTGTTTCTGTGGCTGCGGGTGTCGCAAGCATCCCTTTTCTTACGACTAAGAGTACATGTCCATCTGGTCACTTAAATAATGATGGCGTTTGCGTACCTATAGTGACAGCGACTCCACCGATTTCTACTACTCCATCGATTTCTACTACTCCTTACCACGCTTTTGCTGATGTGCCTAATGTTCCTAAAATGACTGTCCGCTATGGAGGATCTACAACTTTTGCTCCACTTCGATCGCCAGATTTCGTCAATCAGATTAAACTATCGCATCCAGGCTTCAGACTGGTTTATCAAGAGCCATCAGCACCAAAGAAACCTGGATCTGGTAGTGGAATCAGGATGTTGATTGAAGGACAAATAGACATCGCTCAATCATCTCGTCCCCTTAGAGAGGAGGAGTATGCTATGGCTAGAGAGCAAGGACTTACTTTAGAACAAATCCCTGTAGCGGTTGATGGCATTGCCTTTTATGTCAATCCGCAGCTAAAAATCCCTGGTTTAAATTTGTCTCAAATCAAGGGCATTTATACAGGTAAAATCACGAACTGGCAGCAAGTTGGAGGACCAGATCGCAAAATTTCTCCTTTTAGCCTTGATCCCCAAAATGGTGGGACACCAGAATATTTTGAAGCAGAAGTTTTGCAGAAAGAACCGCTTTCACCATCGGTGAGACTATTAGAAAATACTACGACTTCTTTGAGTGCGGTTGCTACAAATCCTGGTGGAATTGGTTATAGTGCCACTTCAGAAATTTGCACTCAGGCTACGATTAAATCCCTTCCAATAGCTAAAGAAGCAGAGCAAAACTTCATTAACCCCTGCATTAATGGGAATATTATAAACAAACAAGCTCTCACTGATGGCATCTACCCAGTTGCTAGAATGCTTTTCATCATTCTCAAACGAGATGATTCTCGAGATAGACAAGCAGGCATAGCTTACGCCAACTTACTTTTGAGTGACGAAGGTCAAAACTTAGTGAGCTTAGCGGGTTTTGCACCTATTCGCTCTATTTCCCCCCAGTAACTCAGCAGATAGCTTGTAATTAGTCGTCCCTGGAAGACTTCCGTGATGTTTGTTTGTGTATCTAAACTATATTCTGCTGCTATCGACTGGTTGAATGGGCATAAAGCGCGGGACGCGACAGCAGCGAACGCTATAGCGAAGAGTCCACCGAGCGAAAAACTCGGCAGGGAGGAAGGAGCAAAGCACTGGAAGGCATAAAGATCTATTGGGCTTCAATCTGATAACCTAAATTTCTTGCGATCTCAAGAAAGCCTCCGATATTACCAATACCCCATTGAGTACAAACAGCTATTTTTTGTCCAGCCCCAGCGGTCAAAAGCTCATCCTCTGCGATGAAGTAGCGCTTATAACCAGTTTCATCAAAGGTTTGTTGCGCTTTCTCTAGTAAGGCAACCGTTCCGTAGGAACGATGGAGCGCATCGGGGAAGACTTGCCTCAGTGATTCAAAGGTTATTTCTGGGTATTCTCTGAGATACTAGCTCACTACGGCAAGGACAAGCTTGCTCTTCCGATATACATTTCCCATGAAGGAGTAGCGTGTTGTGTCTCTAGTCGCTCTGGCGGCGGCTCTCCTTTCTTCTGATTGCTCTCTCACCTTGACCTGATAGTCTTCTGCTTCTGGTAAAGGAATAATTTGCTCAATATCAAGAAGAATCTCAGTGCCCAATTTATAAGGCTTTAAGCGAACACAACGAATATCTAAATCGCGTTCATTTAACCACATAACTGCCGCGGTTAGCTCTCTTGAAAAATTGGCTGAAGCAAGTATAATCCTTACGTCCGCTGGAAACTGCTCTTCTAACGGATCACTCCACGCCAAAAAGTTAACGATTTCAGTCTCAGCATCCCTCTCAATCGCCCGTTTGCTAAGGTATTTCTGATAAATATCAACCGCTTTTTTGAACGCTAGAGTCGAAACCATCGCCGCATAACGAAGCGCTTGCAGCTCCATGTGTACTCCAGTTTCATCCCTCTTCAGCTCAATCACTACCAGGTTAGCTTGCTTGTCTACCCCTAGTAGATCAATCCTTCTCGTTCCCTCGCTCCACTCAGAAAACTCTTCAGAAATAACCAAAGTATCCGGTGAAATCACCTCTATTTTATCTCTGAGTGCTGCCTGCAAATCATCGCGTTCACGAATCCCTTCTGTCCAGAAATTTGTGCTAGTCACTTCAGCTATTTGTTTATCTTTGAACGTATAGAGAGACATAAGATCTGCAAGGTTATAAATTACTTATCTTTATATCGCTTCTACAGGGATAATTAGTGAGCCTGGAATAACTGCTGTACGGTCGTTTAGATGATGTTTTACAACTTTAGCCCTCCGTCTCAGGTGTTAACAAAGCTGTGGGAGCATAGAAGTAGGTCTCGTCGTGGTATCCAGTATTCTTAGCTCTGTAGGTGCTGACTTTTGCCCATGTCGAGGATGCCAAAGTATCAGGTATTGGGTAGTAGGTGTCTACACTGGTGCCCTCAACAGGGCGGTTCCAGTCGTCTATATCAGTCCAGTCATAGGACACTTTCTCTAGTTCCAAGCCTTCGTAAGTGAGATTCATCCAGTCTTTTAGTTCAGGCGGAATAATCCCAATGCCAATATGAGGTAATTTGCTTTCTTTCCATTGCAAGGCGGCTTTAGATACGGACATTGCCTTTAAATCCATTAATTAATTGCTATTTAGGAGCTGCAAGATGGGCATCTAAATCGTTATTGTTAGTCTCTACCAAACCTTCCCATCCAGGGAAGAATTCTAAGGGAACCGTCACACCTTCATCATGCCCAATGCCTACGAACTGACCACTAGCAACGAAAGGAGAGTTTGAAGTAGACATTACATACTCATAAATCTGAACACCTTCTTTCCCAATCACTGACTCCATATTTGCAGTGTCTGCCGCCGCGACCATACCCTTACCAAAGAAGTAAGTACCCAGTTGTGTAAAAGCATCTTTACTAATAGCAGCAGGACGTTGATCCGCAAACCACCAGGCAAGCCCATACTGACGAGTCGTTTTGATGCCATCAATTAATTCAGCGGCAAGAGGCTTGAGTTCATCTGATGGAGACTGGGGAATAAATCGGTTTGCTTCATCTATATAAACAATGGCGTTAGAGTATTCCTTTTTGTGGTAGTGATACGCAGTTCGACGACGGAAGCGTTTATAGATAACGCCAAGAATGAAGCGATTTGTTTCTTCTTCGTAGCTACCAATGTCAAGGAAATAAATCGCTCCTTTTTGTAACACATTATCTACCATTTCATTAATGTCAACACCGTCAGTGAAACGTTTCAGGACTTTTTCAAAACGGCTCTTAATGCGAGACTTGTTAGTTGCTTGCTTGTCGCTCGCAGCTTCGATCCGTTGCTCAATACCGGACTTAGCGTAGGCAAATCGTATCCTTTCATTAAACTCATCAATAAAGCGATCGCAAGTGATGGCATCACTACCTTCAACAATCAAATGATCTTTATCGTCAGTAAAGACATTGAGAGCAGCATCAACGATCTCCATCTGCTTTTCTTTGAGTCCGCTAATGAGGAGCTTAGGAATATCTTCAATAAAGAGAAAGTCACGAAAATGATCAACGTCCTCTAGCTTCAAATCTGCAATTTTGGCGACTTCAACAGTTCTGCCATTCTTAGTTAGAAAGTCAACAATATTCAGATCCTTGTCGCCAGCACTCAGAAAGTCTCCTTTTCCATCTGGGATAAAAGCACCCAAATCAGGAACAGAAGCCAAACTCAACCCAAGCATGATTTTGGCGGCATGAGTTTTTCCAGAACCCGACCTACCAAAAAACCCGGCGTGTCTGGCTTCTCCCCACCCCTCTTTACTTTTTGGGTTGAAGCTTTTAAAGATGAAGGGAACATGGATCGGTTCACCGATGAGTGTGCCACCGTACCGCAAAAACTTTGTTGGGGCGGATGCAAAACCGTTGAAAACAGCCTGTGGGTTGCCGTCTGTTGCAATTTTTGTGTCATCTAAGCTCACAATGGCTGTACCGCTTGGTGGGTTGGCTCTAAGAGGGGCAGGCTTACCATCGATCTGTTGGGCGATCGGTTTAACAAGTGCCTCTTCATAATCACCGATGTCAGAAAGGTGCGGAATATGCCCTTGGCTTGCAATGACGGGACCAAAACTCGGATCTTCATGAACTGCATTATGGCGATCGACCGAAGTGATCTGGCACAAAACAGTAACGGTTTGCTCTTTAGCTTTGTCAGGCTTAAATCGAACAAAGCCGAGTTTTCCTAGCAATTCATTTCCCAAGGACTTAGCCCGGACGATGCCTTTAAACTGCCGCTTGCAAGTCGAACCAATAGAAATGTAGTCGGTCATGTGAGGCTTTTCCTAATCAAGTACGCATTTTACTGGTGAGTTGCATCGCAAACTGGGTTGAAAAATCTTTGATGCTAGCGATGCCCGCAGTCTGATAAATATTAGGCAGCTTACCCGTATGACGTTTAACGACTTCATCTACTAAGAACTGCTCTAGCGGCTCCATGATTGTTGGAATAGTCATGCTCTGAGCTACGGTCTGAAGCATTGACTGAAAAAGATCACCGCCGCCCTTTAGAAGACTCTTGTGAAACTCAATTCGTTTAACGGGCGACCAGGGGTGAGGACGAAAATAAGTGAGACACAACCCATGTGACCCTGTAGCGGTGAGGGTTGAGTTATAAATCTCTTTGATAGTTTCTTTGGTGCTAAAAATAGGATCAGGATGAACATTCAATTGTCCAAGAGCACTAGATTTTAGGGAATCGGGCTTTGTGTATTCACCTGGTTTAAGAATTCCTAGTAAAAATAATTTGTCATTAATGACCAGTTTTTCATCGGTATATTTCTTCGCAAAAAGCTGAGATACCCCTGCTTTGGACATGGCAATATTTCGAGGGTGCTGCAATGCCTGAATGAAGGTTCCTTCCTCTGAGAGCATTTCATGAAGGTAAGGCTCAATGAGGGCACGATCGTATTCTGAGGCATCCCGGTAATGGTCGATCGTGCGGTTCGTTGTCTGAAGTAAAGAAACCCAGGAATTATCGACAATGCAGAACGATTCCGACTCCTCGGCTCCACTAATCAGCGCAAGTTCCATTGCATTGCGAACGCCATACATCAGACCACTGGGTTCACTGCTCTCAAAGCGAATGCGTCTCATCTTGAAAATCGGGTCTGTCCCTGGCTTCAAAGAGTAAGCCACTGCCAAGATGAAGCATTGTGCCCCAGAGCCAATGCTGAGAACGTTGTTTCCTCCGTCCACAGCCATCATGCGTCCAAAACTTTCTGCCTTTAGATCAGCTTGTTGGATCACACCTGCCTCTTCCATGTCATACCGCGCTTTCACCATTATTTCGGTAGTTTCAGGAGAGTTCAGTTCTTCCAACCCTGTAACAAAAACATCTAGGTCAGAAACCAGGACTTCGGCAAATTGCGCTGAAATAGGAATAGCAGAGGACTTATCTTCCATGCAGGGGAAATGGTAAAGGCTTAACTACTTACAGTGTTCCCTAGCGGGCTGGTTTAATCCGGGCACAGAAAAGCTTAATCGCCCAGTAAGATTACTTTGCCTGGAAGATTAGAAGATCGCGATCGATATTTACCATCTGGCGGTTGTCCCGTGCCCATTTCATGACGCTAGAGGAAATCTGCTGCGTTGGAAGAGGAACCTGAATACGGCGAACCAGTTTCCAGTCTTTAAGCAACAATCGATTTGCAATCAGAAAAGGGGTGTTGCCCTGCCAGCCGTAAACGTTCTGAACCAAGATAGCAAGGTAGCCATTTGGCAGCAACACTTTTCGACAATGTGAAGCAATCTTCTCGATCGCATCAAGAAATTCACTTTCTTCCATACGTGATAGACAGTTGGGATGGTCATTGTAGAAGCCCTTAGAAATTGAGCCGTAGGGAGGATCGAGAAAAAAAAGCTGCACCTTCTTAACCTCCTTGGGCAGACCTCTTAGGGCATCGTGAGTTGCAATGTCAGGACGAACAGGGTTGAGGTCATAAGCAAGGCAACGGCGCTCTAAGAGGTTTGCGGCATCGATCGTCGAGCCACCTCCTGCCATCAAGTCAACGACTAAATCACCTGGCTCACTGAAATAGTGAATTATGTTAGCGGGAATTTGTCCGGGTATCCGTCCAGGATAGTCACATCCAAAGCGGGGGTCGCACTGAGAGAAATGCCAAAAGGTTCCGCATCGGAGCCAGGAGTATTTTTTAGGATCACCGTCTCCATCGATCGCTAGTCGAATGGCTTTACTACCCCAACCCTTCTCACTTGCCTGCTTCAACCAATACAAAGCTTTGTCTGGATCACCCCTCATGGCTTCGATGTGATGCGTAAAGCTTAGAGACCTTAAACGGGTGTCAGGCGGAAAGAACTTAGCAGTACGAGCGAGAAGGCGTAGGCGCTCCAAGGTAATGCCAGAAACCTTAGTAAGTGCTTCTAAGTTATAGCAAGGGTGCTTTTTCCATTTGCTGATCACTTTCAGCGCCAAGTCTGCCATAGCCCAGGGCGATTTCTCACCGGAGATTCCAGAGAACGAGGAAGCTTGATTAAGGATTTTCAACCATTCTTTTGTAACTATTTTGGTTGAGGAGTCAGATCGCTTAAACTGAGGCTCTTGCATTTACAGTGATCGCAAACCAGGGCTATTAAGCAGTAATCATGGCATTGCGGGTAGTAACTGCACCACCCGTAACTTCAAATTCTGGGAGATCAAAGCTTTCTGGGCATGAGTGGCTATCCTTTTATCCAGTCGGCGGCTTCCAGATACCAAGCTTTTGGACTACACCTACGGTCAACTGTCTACCAAGACTCCCTGGCGCTGCTCAAATGCGGGTGATGTATCAACCGTATGGAGGCAGCTAGTTTCACCTTTACTAAGAGCCTTTCAGCCTCCCGATCGGGAGGCTTTTTTATGGCTTATCTGATGTGTAGAGCGATATGAAAAGTCTGGAAAGAGCATTGCCAACTAGCAGCCAACTAGCAGAAAAAAACGCCATACAAAATCGCCGAGAGCTGCCTCATCAAAGCAACTCCTGGCAACAAAAATCAATGCTAGAAACCTTTAACGACCACTTAACGTTTTGTTTTCCGTGTTAGTTTTCAATTCAATTCCAATTGTCAGCCTAATTACTCCTACTATGACATCGACCTGATGATGGTGAGCACGAATATGCACTTTCTCAAGAAATTGTAATCCGTTGTTCATACAAATCAAACAGCTTGCCGAAATTGACATAATTTGCGCTACCTTTTCCTTCTTCATAAGTTTCTCCGATTACATAAGGTGAATTGGCAGCGTAGGAGCAGCATTTAGCAAGGAAAAACAAGCTAATTGCTTCTCTAATCGCTTCTATTCAGCATTATATAAAACGCTCAAAACCTTTGCTGAAAGCACTTTCAGGCATCTTAAATCAAATTAGTCTAAAAATAAACAGCGTATACTAAAGACAACTCTGGCAAACTTAGACAAACTAGGATCAGCAAGAAAAAAGCAAACAAATTGAATCCTTCCCAAGTCAAAAAATATGGGCAAATATTTTATGTAGTGTAGGAATATTTCTCTAAAAAATTTCTTTTTTTAGAGATTCAATATATCGCTCTAAGCTAGTCTTAATGTCATCTTTACCTAGCATTTCCTCAAGATGATTTATCATATTCACAAAATCGTTTAATCGTGGCTCTAGCAAGGTATTTATAGGGAAGTCTGATCCAATTTCCTTCTTAACTGCTTTGCTGAGTAACTCCTCAAGCTCATCCTTGTTGCTACAGGAAGATAATCTCTGGTCTATCTCTGCTTTTTTTCTGCTAAGGTATTCGTCAATTTCCTGATCAATGCTTTGCCGTAGCTTTTCTTGTTGAGCCGCATAGCTTTCTGGCTCGTGACTCAAGGCAAAGCCACAGTAGTGGTCAATCTCATTCATCCAAAAATCCAAAGGCGTATCACTACTTGTCGTCAACAAGATTTTTTCCAGTTGGATTAGGTTCTCTTCATTGCATAAACTCGGTGCCGTCGCTAGCGCGTAGTAAAGCCTCACTTCTGAACAGATTTCGGTCGGTGTATCTTGAGTGTCATTGGGTTCGGGCGTATAATCCTGAGTTGCCCAGAGCTGTCTAAACTGATGTAACCCCTTCTTAATCATCCGTCCGATCTGACTTTCATCCTTGTGGTAAGACTGCAACTCAAAAATCTTGATGATTTGTCCCGTCGTTAGCTGATCTAGGGCTTTCATTTTCAAGACGCGATAATGAGGAGCCTGGGAAGCAGCGTTAAGCTGTTCAATCGCGTTGAGGATTCTTACCAAACACTGTTCTCTGCTCTTTCCGGCACTAAGCACCCCACGCGCTGTTGTTACTAGCGTCTGAGCCTCTGCGGCTTTGGCTTTCAAGATGCGATAGCTCACCCAGCGCAAAAGGGCGCTGGGATTGTTGATGTGAAGATCAGGGTGGGTATACCCTGCATAAAAAACAACTGCGATCGCTCGTTTAACAACATCACCCAGAAACACCTCATCATCTGGCAGTCCCAATTGAAGCGCCGTCCGTTTGGCAAAGGCTAATAGTGACCAAAAGACGGCGACGGGTGGTTGGATGAAGCTCTTCAACCGTTTATAGATCGGAATATCAGTCAACTCGATACTTGGTTCGCCACTTGGTAAAAAGACCCCAAGCTGCTCAAGTCCAATTTTTTCAACGAGTTCTGAAACGGATTTGATCTCCCAGTCCTTCAGTAGCTCCTCTAAAGACTCCCAAGCCTTATCAGAAATGGTCAGCGTACGAGATTTTTTTTTCTTGTGATCTGGAACGCTGGGTCTCCCTGGACGGGAACCGCTGCTACCTGCGTTGGATCGTGGTTTTTCCATTTATCAGCGGCAATAATTTAAAAAGACCTAACACACCGCAAATCTTAATAAAATACATGTCTATATTAAACCGTCTTAGTTCTATTCAACGGTAATTGTAAGCACTTTCTATATTTCTATATATGCAATTATTATGCTAATGTTCTCTAAATCTAGGAAGAACATACAAGCTCCTACGCATCAAAGATTAATTCCCGAAAGAAAATTAATCTTTTGTTTATTTTTAGCAAGGATTTTATCGCTAGAGTTAGATAAACTTGGATAAAGTTGATTATTCTTACATTTTTTAGGTATTCCCCCGTGCCGAACCCCCTTATACTGGCTGTCGAGAAGATTAGAGAAATCACTGATCCGCGATCAAGACAAAGATGTGCATCAGCGTTGGCTGCATCCTTGAGATTCGATCCAAGTGGACACAATCCGCCACAGATAATGAATGCCGATGGGATAGAGGAAGAGTTCGGCATTGGCAAAGACGAACAAGATTACTACTGTATTGTCCTCAGACGTAAGAAAATAAGAGACTTTGCGCACAGCTACGCAAGACTCTTGAAATCTGCCGATATCAACCGCTTTTTTAAAGCAGAAGCGTATGAGGCGTATTTTGGGAAAACAATACCAAGACTGGCTGGTGCAACCCCAAGGTCTGCTACCGTTTATACCTATGCAGAGGTTTTACATAGAGAAAAGAGCGGAAGAGCAGAGAACGGAAGAGAAAAGAGCGGAAGAGCAGAGAACGGAATAAACTTCGACTTACCTGATGAGGTCGAGCAGCTATTCAAAGATTGTAAAATTACGTTCCCATAATTAGGCGAACGCAAAGCGAGTAGGGGATAAAGGAACCCACTCAACCTATATACTTCCTGATGGCTAGGAGGAGTACAGAAGCTCTTCTTCTTCCTTTGTCAAGTCAAGATACACAATGTCTAAATTATCCGCTTCTATCCAGTGCTTTTTAAGGAGTTGAAGCACAGCGCTCTTGGAGATACCAGCTTTAGCAGCAAGTTCTCCTAAAGGATATTCCACGTCATCTTGCTCTAGGGCAGCGCCTGCAGCCGCAACTCGTTCAAATTGTTTAGAATAGAGCTGATCCATTATTCCCACTAATTTAGATTTATCTAGAAATTGTGTGGAGACCTAAGAACCGAGAAAGGAAAATTAGGCTTGGATGCTTAATTGGGGTTACCCGTAACTCATCGTTAACCTACTCAATAAGTAGATTCTTATTTCAGAGCGGTGTGGTCATTTTGCATGAGAAGTTACTCTAAGGTGAATTCTAGCCCGGGAATTGACTTACTGTTGTTCGTTGTGATGGTTTCTCTAAATATTCTTTAGCTAAGCGTAAAAGTTTGTCAAGTTTACTCTACAAGCCTTGACATTCCAGCACATACTTCAACTAGTTACGGAATTCCACTAGAGACTTCTGTAGCTATTTTATCCATTCTCTTTTGTCGACAGTAATTTCACTCTTGACCAAAGGCTTCCTGAACGAGCAGCTTTGTCAGTATCACTTCCCTTTCAGAGCGACATGAGCCACTCTGCTTGCCCAGGGTGAGTATGGTTCTATCCAGAGGCTCAGTAGCTAGCATATATGGTCTTCAACGGTTTGCTAAGTACACTTAGCCGAATGGCGCTTCGGCACCTTATTGCTATCGTCAAATGAGGAGGACGTATGTCTGACTTAGAACAACTCAAAAAAGCTGCTGCTAGACTCGAGGAACAAGAAACGGAGTATTCACTCCAAGTAATCGTTTCAGAGTCTGGCTTGACGGAAAGTACAGTGCTTCAATTGCTCAAGCAGTACTGGATCGATGCGGATGAGCTAGACATCCTCTATCTCAACTTAGACCCTATCCAAGAAGCTGGACTGTACCAACAGTTGCCCCAATAGGCTAGAAAGAATTCCCGCCTCACCAAAACCCTACTCCTCACCCGCTCCCAACACTAGCAGCTTAATCCTCGCCATCTGAGATCGCAGCCGTGCCCACGTCTTAAACGTCTCCGCCTTCTGCCTATCCAGCGCATTCAAATTGCCCAAAAACTGCGTCGTCTCGCCCTGCCCAAAGCGATAGTCCACCTCAATCAACCGTTGCCGCAGTACCTCCCGCTTCGAGCTTTCCTGCGCTACCTGGAAGTCTCGCCGCAGCACGTCAAAGTCCAACACCTGCAACATCACCTGTTCCCGGATTTTGTCTGCCAGGTCAGAGCGCTACTTCTCTACTTCTACCGCCTTCACCCGCAAGTCCGCGATCGCAAACAGCCCAAACTGACACTCTACGGGAGAGCGGTGCTGGTGAGCGTCCAAAGTGGTGTCTTTCGCCCCGTTTTACGCGATCGCGCTGCCCAAATGCCGTAAAACGTACGCTGGAATCGCCAACTTTACCTTTGCCAACACTTCCGGATCGTCCCCCCCCGCCGCCAAGAGCGACTGCACATCCGCTAAACACGCTGGTGTTAGCCACTCATCCTCGCTCTGACTTGGATCACCCAGTGCTTTAACCATCTCAAAACCAATAGGTGATCCAACGCCCTCTCGCTCAACAGGCTGGGTTTGCAGGCGTTGGCGCTTCGCCTCCCGGCGCTCTAACACTGCGGCGAGCTTGCCCCAATGCTCTTGATCTAAGGTGTAGGTGCGGAGCTTCTCCCCTGCGTGCCCTGGCAGCGCCCGTGACCACTGCCGCGTCAGTTTGATGCCTAATTGGGAGAGGAGGAGGTGAATGACCTGGGCATCGCTGATCTTGTCGTTGATGGTGAAATGGAGCGCCACTTTGATCTGGGGGGCTAACGCTCTGGCTTGATCCGCGTAAGGCTTCAAGTCATATTTGCACCACTGCCAGCCCTCCCGGAGCTTGGCGATCAGTTGGTCGATGCCGATCGCCACCAGCAGCCACCGCCGGAGTGGAGCATTGGAAAGATCCCACGGACAATAGCCTTGCTTCCAGGTGGCTTGCTTTTCGAGTGCCCTGGCAGTCCGGTCGAGCGCTACGTCCGGGAACAGCAGCGCTTCGAGGGAGAGGATTTCTCCCCGTCTGCGTCCGTTGTTGTCCCAGAGGCAGTCATCGACTGAGAGCGTCTCCAGGTCGTAGAAGTCTTGCAAGTGCCATTTCTGAATCGCTGCGTGTTCTTCGGGACTGAGGCTTTCCTTTTGCTCCAATGCCAACACTTCGGTATAGGTCAGGGTTTCGGTCATGACGAGTGCTTCTGCCGCCAACAATTGCAGGTCTGCCCTCGTCTGGGTCAGCAACGCCTTGAGTGCGGGGTCACTGGCTCTGTCTTCCAGCGTCAGCGTGTTGCCCTCAAACTGCAAGCGCGTCAGCAACGCCTCGCGCAGACAGCGCATGGAGCGGTTTTGGGCAGCGGCAAACTGGCAGTACAGCCCGATATGTGGATCAGAGCGCCAATCCAGCGCGTTGATGCCATCCAGGATATCCTCTTTGAGACTGGAACGGAGGAGCTGCACTGTTGCTGTGGTCTGGGACTGCAAGTGCGATCGCACTTCTAAAGGATTCACCGAGCGGCTGACTTTGGCAAAGTTAGAACCTGTTTTCGCACACCAGACGACGCGCTCCACGGGTTCCCGTACCCGACTGAGGGACTGGCTGATATCCGCATCCGTCGCACTGACTCCAGTAAAGATGCCGTAGACCTGAGACACAACGCCTCGACACTCGATCGACACTCCGGTTGCCACAGACGGCGAACACAGGATGACATCATAATCGCCCCGCTCTAGCACTACGTCCGGCGTTTGCATAAATTCCCGCTCACACTCACCCCCGGTTGTTTCGCTATTCAGCAGCAGTACCCGTTGCTCTGGGTACTGCTGCATGATGAGGCGATGCAGCGCTTTGCTGGTCGCTTTGCTGTCAGTGGCGACAAAGAACACTTGACCCGGTTTTTGTTGGGCGATCGCGCTCAGTAGCTCACCCGTAATCGCGGTGCGATCGGGTGCGGCTAAGAAACGGCAGGCGTAAGCCTCTGGCTCAAAGTCGTTTTTGACCAGGAAAACAGGCTGACCATCGCCCCGTAAGGACTGGAGATAGTGCAGGGTCGCATCGTCTAAATCCGCATCGGCAAGGAGTACCCGTTTGGCATTTTTGACCAACGCTCGGAACCGTGCCAGCAGTGCGGGACGTTTACCATCACGCGCACAGGTCGCGCTGGTCAGCAAATGCCGCACAAGCTGCACCACTTCATCGAGCACCAGGTCGCCCCCGGCAAAGTGGTTGGGGTCAAGACTCAGCAACCCGTCCACGCAGGAGCCGATCCGCAGGGTGTAGCCCGACTCATGGATGTATTGCCCTTTGACCTTATCCAAATCGCCCCGGTAGTGCAGTCCCGTTCGCGTACAAAGGTTGCGTCCCAACGCAATGCGATGGGTGAGCGAGAGTACCCGCTCCTGTCCGGTTAGCAGGGTCGCGATGAGCTTGGTTTTCCCGGTGCCTTTAGAGGAACACAGGGCGATCAGCCCCTCATTGGGGAGTTGGGTGTGGTCGAGTGTGGACAAATCGCCCACGTTCACCCGCAGGTGCACGGAAAACGTGAGTTGCCGCTCCAGCCGTTGCCAGATTTGCCATTGGTTCAGCGGTAGCGCGTCAGCGTAGGCAGTCTCCCAGGCAGCCACACCCGACTGTACGATCAGGTCATCGAGTCCTTTCCCTTGCTGGCTTTCCCAAGTGGCGATCGTCACTTCACAGCCCTGTGCTGCTAAAAGTCCACCTAAGCGGGACTGCGCGATGTTGACCCGCCGCCGTGTTTTTTCACTGGCATCGGCATCAAAGGCAAGCGTAATCTGCCGACCGGAGACGGCAAACCGAGCGAGATCAGCAATCAGTGTGGGCGGCATGGGGTTGCCTAACGGATCTTTGGTGCGATAGCCCCCGTGACAGCCGTAAAGTGCTATCGTCACAAACCCTTGACTGAAGCCAGCCAGCCCCTTTTTGCCGCCTTCGGTCACGGTGAGGGGGATTTCGGGATGCTGTTCTAGCCAGTCCCAGAAAGAGCCGTCTAGGGGGACAGGGATGCTATGGTGATCGGCGATCTGCTGCCGGATGGCGGGTGGGACAGGGGGTAAGTAGGCTCTGGCACCGTTGCCGATCGGGGTTTCATATTTTTGCGCTTTGCCCTTCGCATCTGTGCGTGGGGTGCTGAGTTTGGCTTGCCATGTGGAGCCGTCTTCATTTAAGAAGAGGGCAGCGTACAGGTTTGCCCGTGCCTGGTAGCCGAAGCGAGTGACGTGCCAGTTCAGCGCTTCGTGAATGGGGTAGGTCACGTCCCCACCCGCAAAGGTTTCGGTGTCGCTGACGAGCGTGATCGCGGACTGGAATAAAGCAGGAGCGATCGCGCTGCCGTCGATAAGCTCGGACGCAATTTGTTGGCTGAAAGCGCTGAACGCGAGGGTCACGATCGATGCCGATCGTTGAGCGATCGTCGTGTGAGCCATACCGAGGGGCTGAGACGCGGCGATCATGCCACACCTTCCTCAAGCTTGACCGCACGACCTTGTCTGCCTGGAGCAGCACTCAGGGTAGCACTGTCAGTTTTTACAGTGGCAGGATTGGCTGCGGTGACGATCGTGGCAAAGGACTGCCGCGAGCGACCAACGACCCGTAACGATCGTGGCGCGATCGCGGGTGGACGCTGCTGGTTGCTCTCATGTCCACGGTCGCAACCCTTGGAACAAACTTTAAACATGGCTAACACCCTTACTGTGTGTAGGTTTTGTAGGAGAAAGCCATGCAGCAGCTAGGGGTCAACGCCGCAAAAAGTTGCATCTTTTGCGAGCTTGCCCCTAAAATAAGACATGAAAAGCCCTGCTACATGGCAAACGCCTTGTAACTGGTTTCCCCGGTCGGTCTCTAACACCCTTGCCTTCCCAAGCTAAGAAGTTAGAGTCGCAACCTATTCAAAAATCTAATTTCGCTAAAAGCCCCTTCTGTGCGACCAGGTGGGGTTTTTAATGCGTTGAGTTAGGCGTTGCTTCGTCCTCCTTGCCTTACAAACGTGGAAACTTGTGGTCTCATCTGAGTGCAGCGCTAGTACAGACGCTTGCCTTCAGAGAGCTTATCTGATCTAACCTCAGATCGCGCTCTTTGCAAGCGTTTTTTGATCAGAGGAGACAGTTTTGGCGCTAGGCTGCTTCCCCAGTGCTCAAAATTTGTTGTGCGGTCAAATTTAACTCCTGGAACTGCGGTGAGTCTAGGCGATCCTCCCCGCGAAACGCTGCTGCTTTGTAAGTGCTGCCCACCAAAGTCAGCACTAAGACCACAGCCCTCATGGGGTCAATCAACCAAAATTCAGGAATGCCTCGCTTGGCGTACTCCTCACGCTTCTCAACATAGTCACGCTCGTAGTTCTCGCTACCAGGCTCCCCCGGTGAAACCACTTCGATCACCAGTCTGGGAGCAGGCATCTCTAGGGCGATGATCGACCGCTGATCGCGCTTCATGGCAGTACGGGTTGCTTCTGTAAGCACCATCAAATCAGGAAATCTGGCAGTCACTAAACGGCTCGACACAGCAATTTCAGTCCCCCGGTGTAGGAGGTAGTAGGGGACAAATTGCAGCAGGATCGAAAACAAAAAACTGGCGATTTCTACGTTTTGTCGATTCTCAGCACCCATCTCGACGATTGCCCCATTGACTAACTCGTAATTGCCTTCTGGCAGTGCAGAAGGGTCTAGCGCGGCATAGTCCTCAAACGTTTGGAACCGTGATTTCGCTTGTGTCATCGTGATCGACCTCATGCTGCTACTGGTTCTTTGGGCTTCTTCTCAAACACTTGGACGTTGGCTTCCTCTAAAACAAAGCCTTGCTCGGTTGCTGCCCCCATTTTCCCTGTGATCGCTGCGACCCAAAGGGGAAAGTTGGCTTGCGCGTCCTCTAGTTTTTTCCAGACTTTGGGCTTGACGGTGACCGAAACAAGGCAGCGATCGCAGTCCAGCTCGAAGGCTTTCCAGTTGTGTTCCACGGTGCTGACGTTTTGGGGCAACTCGGTGATTTTGATCGTGATTTCGAGCTTTCCGGTGATGGGCATTGGTTAGGCTCCTGCTTCTTCCTGAACGTCGTTAACCTTTTCGCCCACCCAGCCATGAATCTGCTGCACATAGCGATCGCACAGCGCTACCAGCGAGGCGATGTTCTTGGCATCTTGCAGGATTGTCGTGTAGAAACCATCCAGCTTTTGATCGAGCCGTGCGATCGCTTTCGCTTGCCGCGCTTGCTCCTCAAGAATCTGAGCCAACATCGCTTCGACTTTGTCTGACACCCTAACCTCCTGCTTGCAGAACTTGCTCTGCTGTCACTGGCAGCAATCCCAGAAGCGGGGAAGCGACGCGATCGCTGCCCTGAAAAACGCCATGCTCCTTATACTGTTGTTCTACCAACTCTAAGACCGTGATGGACTGCCGTTCGGGGTCAATCAACCAGTATTCCGGGATGCCTCGCTCTGCGTATTGTTGGCGCTTGGCAATGTAGTCGCGCTCGCGGTTCTTTTTGCCAGGGCTGACTACTTCCACCACCAGACGCGGTGACGGCATCGCGCGAGTGATCAGCAGTCGTCTCTGAGTCAGGGCTAAATGCTCCTCTCGCAGGATGACCAGGTCAGGGAAGCGTGTGCGTGGTCTACCCGCTACTTCAACCTCGCAGCGACCGGGGCGGATGAGGTTCGGTTGAGTGACCTTTGCTTGTAGCAGCAGATAAAACAGGTAGTCTGCAATCCAATCGTTCCACTGACCTTCAGTCATTAATTCAACTAATTCCCCCTCCCAATACTCATACCGTCCTTCTGGCAGTCCCAGCCGCACCCAGTCTTCAGCGTCCAGACGGGCATACTCTTCAAAGCTGAGTTTTCTTGCTGCTTGTGTCATGCGACCTATCCTTGTCGAAGCATCGCCTTGTTGTTACTGCAAAAACTTTGATTGATCGTTGCTTGGAGGCGAAAAACGATGGTTCTCGCTTTGACTTTGCTCAAGACTTGCCTCAATGAGTAAGCGAATCTTCTTCGACATCGACAGCGCCCGCCATGCGGGGTCGTCTCTGTGATTTTCAATCCGCTCTCGTAAGCCCTTAAGGTCGATGTTCAATCGGTCTTGCTTCGTCATGCTCCAAGTTTAACCGCTTGGAGTAAACCCATTCTACATGGTGATAAACATACTTTTTGATAATTTATGGTGATAAAAGGAGATAAATGCGTTAACCTAATTCGTAGCAAGGTTGATCGACCGTCCCGCGACCCACGCTGGAACCACTAAGACCCTCCCGCAAGGAAACCCCCACAATGGCTAAAGAGACTGAAGCTACGGCTTTTGAGCCGTTATTTTCTGCTGTCCAGACGATACCCCAAGCCCCTGAAATAACTTCGAGCGACCTTCGAGCGCAGTGCGAGGAAGCTTCGAGCGCAGTACCAGAGCCAAAATCAGCCAAAGCATTAGCGGCACTGTACGGTGTGAGCGATCGCACGTTTCAAGATTGGTTTAAGACGATCTGCACGGCTTACATCTGGCTACCGCTGACCGACCTTAAAAGCGGTAACAGCAACAAAACCCGCTATACCGTCCTTTGCCAAGACCTGATCGCCCAATACCGTGAAGCGGCAAAAGACCTCAGTGCCGATGCCTGGATCAAGTCCATCCGTGCTGCCCACTCCGAGCAAGGCGCATTTCCCGAACCTGAAGTCACGGCAGCCGCATTCGTGGAAGCCCCTTTTGAGCACGAAAGTGACATGGTGCCTTATCAACCGCAGGACGGCGAACTAGAACGCTTTACGCCACCCGCCCGCAAACTGCGTCGGTTTGTTAGTACCGAAGCGTTTGTCACGACCGCCAAGCAGCACACCGAAACCGCTCTGGACGTGACGCAAAGCAATTCTGAATCACTCACCGCTGCACTCGTCAATCAGATGGAGCAAGAAGGTCAGAGATTAGGACTCACCCTTTTTCAGGCAAAGTATGGGACCGCTCATGCCATCATGGCTGACCTGGAAGAAACCCTGGCAAAAAAGTCAGGCTTGGTCGAAGCCATCCCCCCGCCCCCCGCTGGCTAGTGCTAATCGCTCTCCTCACCCTTTTGGCTTTCGCACTAGCACTCCCGCGTCTTTTGGTCACTGTCAAAATTTTTAGTGCGCCAAGTGACCGCAAAGTAACGGTATCGCCATAAACGTTCAGTAATTTTACTGAACTTTTGAGGCTTTTTAAAAGCGATCTAAAAAGTTCATGAAAACTACGGTTGATCAAACGCAACCGCCTTGTCCCGTTTAGTCGCTTCCCGTCCCTTCGCTCTTACCGGACAACTCCTGTGAGCCTCACCCTGATCGACCCCGTCTTTTGGTCACTGTAAAAATTTTTAGTGTCGCCACCGACCGCAAAGTAACGGTATCGCCATCATTTCTCAGTAATTTTAGTGAACTTTTTTGGCTCGCTTTAAAGCGATCTAAAGAGTTCATTAAAACCACAGTTGACCAAACGCAACCGCCTTGTCTCGTTTTGCCGCTTCTCCGTCCCTCGCTGCCCTACAAAGCCATGAGCAACCCCTATCTCCCCCATCTCATTACCGACCCCACCTTTGGGTATCTTTTCCCGCATCGGTTAGCGATCGCTGCCTTTGGAGTCGCCAACGATTACCAGCTCAACAAGCACCGTCCCCGGCTGGTCGAAGGGCAACACTTCCTCAAGCTGCGGGGTGCCGACCATGTGGAGCGCCTTTTCTACACCCTGATGGGACTCCTGACCCTCGCAGATTTAGTGGGCACACCGCAAGCCCAGACCTTCAAGCAGTCCTTAATCCAGCACACCCAAGCGGGAGGCGCACTTGTGCAAGCGCCACCCGCCACACTCTATCAGCCGACCCCTGCCAACTACGCCCTCGTCAGTGCACCCACTGCCCCACCGTTTGACGATTCAGCCGCCAACGGCTACCCCCTGACGGCAGACCCCCCGCATCCCGCGCTCGTCATGGCGCAAGCCCTCGCGCCTCAGATGGAACGCGCCATTGAACGCGCCGTTGCCGCCCGACTGCCAGCCCAACCCGTTCAGCTCACGCACCCAACTCCCAGCACCGCTGATCTCTTGTTCCAGCAACAACAGTTAGACCTGCAAAAACAGGAAACCTGGACAGACAACATCCTTAAAGCCCAACGGCTCGTGCAAGACAACCCAGCCAAAGCATCTTGGCTGCACACACAAGACGTGTGGGCTTTTGCCCTTGTTGCGAGCAGTGTGCTCGCCCTCGTCTCGATCGGGACGTATTTTCTCGTCTCCGCCAGCCTCAAACAGGCGACCCCTGCCTACCAGTCCCCAAACTATCCCACGCCAACCCAACCCTAGAGGAATCCCCCATGAAACGGATGGTCCGTTACGCCCCGGCTCCTGATGAAGCGCGTCCCTCCCTTAACGCCCATCTTGTTGCCCCGCGCACTCGTGAACTGTCGGAAACCGAGTTCAGCACTGACTTAGAGCGAGTGAAACGCCAACATCGCGGTGTGAAACTCGCGATCGCCGAAGCCGAACACGAGAAAGACAAAGTGGTGTTGGTGCAAAAGCGTGTCGAGATCGGCATCGCCAAAGTCAACCTGGAAGGCGCTAAATGTGACTTCTTAACTGCCGCGCACAAGCTCGTAGAAAAACGTGCCCGTGTTGCCATCGCCTCTGACAATGCTCAGTCTGCCGTCGCAGAGTGGGGCATGAATCAGGATGCCATCCGGGAGAAGATTCACGGACTCCACCTGTCTGTGCAAGCGGCAGAGCAAAAGAACCTCGATCAACAAGAAGACCTCCAACTCAAAGGGATGTCGCCTCGCCTGTTTCGCTAGTGGCTGTGAGTCAAAAGCCCGCTAAACCCAACCAAACTATTCAGCATGAAGCCATGAAACGCCTTTCCATCGCTCTCTCCGTTCTTTTGTTACTCAATTTACTCACCGAAGGACTGCGTTGGCTCCTGGCGGCAAACCTGCTGCCGTTAGCCAACCTGTGGCTCACTGCCCTAGTCGTCCTCGGCATGGTCGTTCTGACCTACTTTGCCACCCTGTCAGCCAGTCCGCTTGCCTACCTCTACGCCAAGGAAGCCAAAGTCTATGCCGCCGCTGGCTGCGTTGGCTTCCTCTTGGGGCTGCTCTAAGCCTCTTGCCCCAACTGTTTCGCGGTTGTCACCGATGCACTTCACCGATCGTCAAGCCAACCATACCCTCACCTTGTTCGCCCTTCTCAGCCTGCTGACCTTTGTCGGCATTAACGACAAGCCCAACCGCTGGTTCTGGGTCTCGCTCCGCCTCTTAGGGTGTGGTGCTGCCCTTGCCGCCGTTTACGGTTACACCCAAGACGAACGTGCCGGAGTCCAGCATGACGAACATACCCGCCTGCTTGATGCGTCCAGCGAGATTCGAGACGGTTACGAGTGGCAACGTTACCATCAGCAACTCCAGTACCAACGCCAGATCGAACAATACGAAACGACGATCGCGCAACTCCAAGCCCAACTCCAAACCGCTGAGGAGTCCAACTTTGAACGGTTGGAAGCCGAGAAAGAACGTCTCGCCCTGGACTATCACCGTTTGTTAGCGGAACGCGATCGGCTGACTCAGGAGCAAGCTCTGTTAGAAGCACATCACGACGCTCGACAAGAAGCTCTGGAGTTGCAGCGGCAGGCGATCGACGCGCGTGAGTCAGAGCTAGAAAAGTCGTTCCAGGAGCAAGTCGAGCTAGAACGCACTCGTTTGAGGGCAAAGGAAGACGCACTCGAACAGCGGGAGCAGTCAATGCTGCAAGGCTTTGAACGCGAATGGGCAGAGCGAGAAGCCTTCTATGCCCAAATTGCTGACGCTGCCCTCCAAGAATCCCACAGCCTCAAACAGCCTGATTATCCACTGGGTCACAGCCATGAAGAACTTTTAGCCTGTGAAGCCATCCGGTGTCTGTACGAACACGGCATCATCAGCAAAAACCCTGTCGTGCAAGGACTGCCCAACGGTCGCTTTGCCTTACGGTTCAAAGTCCTGCCAGTGCTAATCGACGGCAAGATCACGACCCCGATTCGTTCACTGGGAGAAGCGTTTAAGCGCATTGAGCGCGAACTCATTAAGCCTTTACGCATCGCCGTGCGTGGCTGTTGTGCTGATCCTCAAGTCGAACCGATTGACAGTGGCTTGCAACTTACCTTTGATGTCAGCGGTACCGATTGGGAGGCGTTGGAGCAAGCACGTCAGGCAAAAGCGGACACGATCGCGGAGCCTGACCCCAGCCACTTAACGGCTTTTGTCCAAGCCAACCCGCAAATTTGCTTGATGGGTGATTCCGGTGAAGGTAAGACCACGCTCATTAACCATTTAGCTCACCTCATGGAAGTGGCGTTAGGGGGTGTGGCTGAGTTGTCTATCGTTAACCCGAAACCTAACGAGGACACCGATTTAAGTAAGCTCAAGTATGCTGATTTCGAGACTGCCATCTTTGGCTTATTAGCAGCAGCGACCGAGATTCTCTCTCGGTTGGATGGCAACACCAGCGCTCTCTTACAGCGCCGTGAAGACCCGCATCACCCACTGCCTCAGTTTGTACCCACCATCTATTTCTTTGACGAGTTCTCGGAACTGGCTGGCGTGTGGAACAAGTGCAAGCCGGAAGTGATGGCAGAAGTTTTAGACCAGTTTGAGACCATGCTGGCACCCGAAAAGCGGCAAGCAATGGCGTTTATTCGTAAGCGCGTCTCTCCCAGTACCTTTGCGGCTGACTTGCTGAAGTTCTGTTGGCGTGTCGGTCGCACTGAGAAAGTGAAACTCCTCATTGCGGGGCAAAACCTGAAGGCTGGGACGATCGGCACCACCATACAAGACCTGCACCAGACTGCCATCATCTATCTCGGTGAAGCGATCCGCGAAGGCATCGAACATCGGGTTTCGTCCTGGCAAAAAGCCGACCTCCAGCAGGAGTACGCCCAGCGTGCTCAGAAGGTTGCTGAAGGCAAAGCCAACCGCTTTTACGGGTTATTCGTGCCCAAAGGCAGTAAGGCTTACTTCGCTACCCTACCGGATGTAGACACTTTTCTGAGTCAGTCTGCCGCACCAGTGGTAGCAGACACGCCCCAGACGGAGCCGACGCTGGAACCTTTGTGGCAACAGCCTGACGACGACCGCACCGAGGACGACCGCACCCGCACCCACACGGTGCCGGGACAATTTGACCCCCTTGATCCAGAGATTACCCGACCGTTGACGGCAGCAGTGCTGCAAACGTTCGATGCGTACCAAAGCCAAACCAAAGTCATTGATCTCATTTGGCAGGCAGGCAAATCAGGCACCAGTAAAAACTATCGCGCTGCCAAGTGGAAGTTTCGACGCATTCTGAAAAAACACGATCGCAAGCTGCCCGGTAAGCCGTGGGGCAAAGACCCCGACGATTTGAGGCATTTTAGAGAGATTATTGGAGGCTGAAAGGAATCGCAAGCTCTGCTGCTCATTACTAAATCACCTGGATTCTAAGCTTGCCTAACCCAGCACTCCACGCAGCTTAGTGACTGAATGCCACACGACCAGAGGCAGGCTCCAAAATTGCAATTTTTCTGCAAATAGCAAACTTTGACATTACCCCGCAACCAACGGCACAATAAAGGAACATCCTCACTGGCTGGTTCACGTTATGAACGTATCGCTGACCCCACAACTCGAACAGTTCGTGCGCGAAAAGGTTGACAGCGGCAGGTATCTGTCTGCCAGTGAAGTCGTGCGTGAGGGCTTACGGCTGCTAGAGGAGCGCGATCGCGTCTATCAGGCACGGTTAGCGGATCTCCAGAAAGACATTACTCGTGGCATTGAATCGTCTGCACGCGGGGAAGTCTATGACGGTGCAACCGTGATTCAGGGGTTAATCGCGCAGAACCAGCAGCGGCTAGTCCAGACGGCGGAATGAGCAACGTCTATAGCCTGACAGGTGAAGCCAGCAATGACCTGTCGGTAATCAATGACGACATTGTTGACTTTAGCAGTCCTCAAACTGCCAATCGGTTTCTCCAAACTTTTGATCGCAAGTGTCAACTTCTAGCACAATTCCCAGGAATGGGCGTGCAATGGAAGCAGCTAAACCCGCCCCTGCGAAGCTTCCCCCTCAACCAGTATTTGATTTTCTACCGCCCTACTGAAAACGGAATCGAGGTGGTGCGGGTGCTGAGTGGCTATCTTGACCTGACGGCGATCTTTCCTGAATTGGGCGAAGGTATGAACGACCCAGAAGAGAACAACTGAACCACGATCGCAATATTATTAAGACAAGTGAGTGTACAGAATTAATTACCCATGAACTGTGCTTGCAGCTAACTTTACGTTGAGGGCGGGATTGGTAAGGTTAGCACACTGGTAAGCGAGACATTGCGGATAAAGATGCCCTAGTATTCCCGCAGCCTCCAAGCAAGCGTGCCTGATTTATACGTTGTATTCTTGAATGCTTGAATGCAAGTATCTAAGCATTCATAAGTTACGCTTTGGGAAGTTGCCTCCGGATGGGTCAAGTTGTCTCCGACTGGGGACAAAAGGTGTATTTGTGAGGATTAGCAAGCCTGTAGCTTGCTAATCCAGACTGCTTGTTGTCCGCATTCTTGCATTCTTGCATTCAAGGTGGCTTGGATGTAAGCTAGCTGAGTTACAAACTTACCTGCCTTCAAGAGTGCAAGGATGCAACATGACAAGCAAGCAAGCAGCGATCGCTCTATCGCTGTCTCTGAGCGGTGGTCAGGGCAAAACCCTTACCGCTTATATGGTGGGGCTAAAGGTTGCCAAGCTGGGCATACCAACCCTGCTGATTGATGGCGATCCGCAGCGGAATCTGACTGATCTTTTGGGTGTGGAAATCCAGAACGAACCCACACTTCTGGAGGTAATCACGGGCAAGTGCTCGATTGAGGATGCCATTTATCCTGTACCCGATCGCGACAATCTCTTTCTTGTGCCGTCCGATCGAGCACTGGTCAACGCTCAGCATTTTCTTGCGTCGTCGGCAAACTGCTCACGGGTATTGAAAAAGCGTCTGGAGCCTGTCATGCAAGACTTTGGGCTGATTATGATTGACTCGCCCCCTCAGAAGAATCACATCAACCTGACGGCGATCGGTGCGGCTGATGTGGTGATCATTCCAGCCGAGGCAGTTGCTAAAGGCATCGGCTCACTGACCGAGACCTGGGCGTTGCTAGAAGAATGCCGGGAAGGTGATGCGTTCGATGGCAAACTGCTGGGAGTCTTACCTTTCCGAGCGCGTGTAGTGGGCTTGCAATTGACGGGTGAAGCCTCGACCAGTCTCAAAGCGATGGAGGGCTTTATTGGTGATGTGCTGCTGCCGTCCGTCGTGGAGTCAGTGGTCTATCAGCGGGCGCTCAATCACGGCAAGCTGCCATCTGAATTAGATGCCAGCAAAAAACAATTAGAAGCACCTTTTGACCTGTTGCTACAACGTCTCAGCGACTACGTTCCAGCTCTGCAAACCGCACTTTCGGAGGCTGTGCCCGCATGACTAGACCAACTGCGACCGATCGCTTTTTGAATCGTGCCCGCCCAACTGTAGAGAAACGGGTAGATGAGGTTTCTGCCTCGCTACAATCGAATACAGGCAGTCCAATCATGGAGCCTGAGCCAATGCCTGCCCCCATCGTTGAAGAGAAGTCTGGAAAGACCAAGGCTGCCAAGCAAGACTACGGCATCACAGCACTAGAGCGAGAGCTAGCGTCACTGCCTACGGTAGTTAACTTTCAGCTTCGCGTTGAGCAGCAGTACAAGCTGCAAATTCAGCGAGAGGCTGATAAAGCAGGAGTCACACCGGAAACGCTGTTGCAGGGTCTCTGGGCGGTAGCACAAGATCAACCCGGTCTATTGGAGGATGCGATCGTGGAGGCGCGCATTCACCATGCCCGACGCGCACGGGCACAAGAACTCAAGCCTGCCATTACCCGTGCAAAGCGTACAATTGCGAAGCTTGGTTTATAACATTCAAGCAGTCTTGCATCCAAGCATTCATGCATTCAAACAATTTTGAATGCATGAATGCAACTAGCTAAGCTGCTATCTTTACCTTTGGTGCAACGGACTCTTTGAACATCTTTCCGGCTGAGAACGCAGGCACTTTAGTTGCTGGGATTTGAATCGGTTTGCCTGTCGCAGGATTGCGTCCTTCCCATGCCTGTCGATCGCGTGCTTCAAACGTACCGAAACCGACTAGGGCTACTTTGTCGCCAGTTGAGACCGCTTCGATAATTGCGTCGACGGCTTCGCCCAACACAGCATCTGCATCCTTTTTGTGATTGAGGCTTTGGCGGCGATCGCGTCTACCAATTCTTGTTTGTTCATATGAGTTACAGGTTCTAAAACGCTACAGATTTGATTGTGGCAGCGCTTAGCGCTTTGCAGCAATTCTTACGCGTTTCCCACCAAAAAGGCGATCGCTAGGAATGCGATCGCCTTTTTGGACTCAGCAACAAGAATCTCTATGCAGCCTGTAGAACGCCCTGCTTCAACACGCAATGAGCAACGTAGAGATGCACCCAGCGATGCAGGGTGGAGTGCTCCACTTGTACCCCGCGCTCTAGCATCATCTTCTCCAAGTCCCGATCGGATCAGGCGTAGCGAAAGTACCAGCGCACAGGCAACAAGACGATCTCCGGCAGAAAGTACCGCCACGGCAACCAAGCGGTCGATGCCATTGAGCTAGAGTTCAGAGGCAATGAGCCTTCCTACGTGACTATGCTTGCGACAGAAACCCCGCCAAAGGCTAAACCGCAGCACTGATTGAGACAAAAACTCAGTTTTTGATCAACCAGTTTTTAGTCAGAAACTTGAAGCGGCATGGCTCAGGCAATGCCTTTTTGGGTGGCATTTTGCTGTCAACAGCATCCGTATTTTTAATGGTTTTTTATCGTTGAGTCTTAATTACTCAGTAATTTTAATGGTTTTTTATCGTTGAGCATTAATTACTCAGTAATACCACTGCACACTCATTTTTGTCCTTTTTTGTCATTTGTTTGCAGGATTTGTCATTTATTTGCAGGATTTGTCATTTCTTGTCCAAAAATTAGCGATCGCTAATTTTTATTTGTCTTTTTTTGTCATTTGTTTGCAGGATTTGTCTTTTTTTGTCATTTGTTTGCAGGATTTGTCCTTTCCTGCCTTAAATTGTCCACGCTAAGCCTGAAGGCGGAAAGGGATCTGCAATGGATCACAAATTTTCAGCACTCACCCTTGGCTGGTTACCCCTCAGCGAGTGCGCTAGGGTCGGCGCTCAAGCAGCAGCAGGCAGAGGGTGCCTCTCCGTCGCTCGCCGATGCGGTCAGACACCGAAGCTCCAGGTCGATTTAGAGACCCAAAACGGTGGCTGAGCTTGAGGCTGAAGCATCTGAGGACGAAGCGGGAGCGGTTCATCCGACTAAACCGTTAACCAGTAAGCTCCTTACGTCAATTTGCTAATCCAGACTCGAAAAATTACAAGCAAATTGAGCTTTTCAAAAGCATCTTATGCTCTGAAAGCTTTATCATACGTAGGTTTCACACATCGCTACTTCCGAATCACTACCCAATGGCTCATCGCCAAGTTTGGTGGCAGTGGACACCCGATTCGATCACCTGACGAGCGATCGACACTGCCTTTTGTCGCACTGTCAAAGTTTGGCAGTGAAACGATGCTAGCGTCGTCAGCAGCACTTTCACTGCGTTTTTACTCTGTCTGGGAGCGGTGTCAGTCGTCAAGCTAAAGTCGTCAAACGTCAGTCTTGCGGTTTCGTCATCGTCCAAGCCCACGCCTTGCCGCTTTTACCGCTTTTCATAAAGACAAACCCGCCCCCGTCGAAGACAGCACGTTTGTAGAGTGCCGCCGCTTTCATTACCTAGCGTCCGTTGTTTCCCTTTACTGGTGTCCCCTTCTCTTGGTGCTGCCACGCCAACCATATTTTTGTGACTTCTGGAGGAACACGACCCGTGATTGGTGTCCAGTGATTTTCCTTGAGCTTTGCTTGATAGACGATCGTCCGCTCTTTCTGCTTGTAATAGGTGAGAAGGTCACCTTTGCGGCTTAGCCCGTAGGTGCCGTCTGGCTCCTCCCAGCGCTTGAGACCCTGCTTCTCCAAAAACTTAGCCATCAGGGGCGCAACTGTTTCGATGCCTTTAAATCTGACTTTCTGTGCTTGCCGTTGGATGGCTTGATAGTCTGCCAACGTCAGTCCATCAACTTGATAGCGCTTTTCCGTGGGCAACCACTCTAGTCGTTTGGTGCCATGCTTTAAAAGTGTTGGTGGATTGTTACACTCGCCTGCTGCAATGCGGTAGTCGCCCATTTTAAAGCCTTTGGCTTTTGGGTGGCGCTCCTGGTAGTAGCGCCAGATCTCTGCTATCAGGGACGGCAGTTTTTGTGAGCAAAGCTGCTGCATTGCTTCATCGTTAGGCTCTGTCTCTTTTAAAGCTGGTGCGACTGCTACTGGCTGAGGCTCAGGCGCTCGTATGAGTGCTGGTTCAATCGCTGGCTGGGTAACTTGAAGCAACTCCAGCGGGTCAGGTGGCTGTGTCGTTTCGTCGGCTTCTAGCGTCTGTTCCAACTTGGTTGCCGCCGCTGGCGGTGTTAGTTCAGACTCTCGTTCCGGCTCTAACCGCCGACTGATCGCGGCATGAGTATAGCCTCGACCCAACTGAGAGCCAGACAGCCGCACGGTTTCACCGTGACGATTGACTTGGGCAAAGACCACCCCTGTCTGATTGTTGTAAATCCCGACCGTCATCTCAATACCGTGCGTCTCTCGTAGCGCCGTCATCAACTCCTCCAGCGATCTCCCTGGCGTTGCCTCCTGGTCGATCGCGTCCTGCATCATCACCATCACGGGCGGGATGCCTGTGGTTTCCCATTTATCGCGTTGTTTCCGCGTGGGTGAACGTCGCTTGATCTCATAAAAGCTCTGTAGCGGCTGGAGTCCGTGTTCCCGCTCGATTTCCCGACAAATCCGCTGACTGCGCTCTTTATCTTGCCAGGTGGGAATACACCGTCCGTCGATGAAATTGATCCGGCTGGCGACGAAATGCGTGTGCTTGTGTTTTGTGTCTTCGTGCGCGGCACAGAACCATTGATACTCGTAAAGCTCTGTTTCAATAAAGTCCTTCACCTGCTGTTTGTAGGCGGTTTTGTCGTCTTGCCTGAGCAGTGCTGGTGTCCGTGCTGAAACTACCAACCCGGCAAAATGCTCGATTGCGCGTTCCAGTTGAAACTCATCCGATAGGTTTTTGGTTGCCGCATCCTCATAGCTATAGCTTGCAATGAGGTGATAGACCGGACGCTCGATCTCTGGCTTCAAGTCCCGCGACAGCCTAAATTCTTGCGCGATCGCATCGGCTTCTGACTCCAGCACGGCACTGCCGAGTAGCCTTGCTTTCTCCTTGACTAGCACGTAGCGCGTCGTTTCCTTGAAGTTGTTATTCTGTAAAACTTTGCCAATCATTTTGAGTAAGTTTCCGCTTCAGTAGCGGCATCAGTAGCGGCATCAGTAGCGGCAATTGCAGCATCAATAACGTCATCAGTTGCGGTTGGCTGGCTCCCATGCCGCAATTGCCGCCCGATCGACACGAGCAAGGCTTCGAGTCTCGCTAACTGTTCCAGGTTGGCTGGCGTGAGTGGTAAGTCTTGCTGCTTTTGCGCGGCAAGATTGATCGCTTTTGCCATTTGGTTGCAGTTGGCTTTCAGCTTTGCCAAATCAGTGTATAGCTCGCGGTGAAGCTGGGGCACCATAACTCTGGGTCGTGGTATGGCAGTGTCTAGCACCTTTGCCCGGACAAACGCCGAAAGGCTCACACCCTGGCATAACGCCTCTACCTGCTCTGCTTCCTCGCTTGTGAGGTAGAAGCGTTTGCCGATGGTGCGTCGTTCATTTAAGTCAGAGTGATGCAAAGCCTCGCGGATTGCTGCTTTCAAGCTGCTGAGAGTCTCGCTTTTCTCCTGCGCCATGATCATAAGCCTCCACCTTGCCAACGAACCAAACAGAGAGTACCCAAGAAACGTGTTGCTTATGACAGACGCCCTCTCACTGCGCCAAAATCACGCTAAAGTCTCCAATTTTGCTCAGATCACCGCCGCAAGTCCCCAGTCTGCTTTCCTTCGTTGGTCACGATCGACGGAGCGTGAAAGCAAACCAATGAATCTTTTGACACGCTTAAACGAGGTACTTATGGGAAAACCACCAAAGCTACATACCGAGATTACCGCCAATAAGATCGGCTCCAAGTTAGATCGTCTGGCTGTGACCCCCAAAGGCGTACAAACCAAAATCTTGGTAGCTCAGATGCAGCCCAAAATTGAAGCTGCCCAGGCATCGGGACACAGCTTGGAAGATATTCTGAATATCTTCAAGTCTGAAGGCGTTGACCTGACGCTAAATACGTTGAAGCAATATTTGCGCGCCAGTCGCGGTGAGCGACCGACTGTGGCTCCGGCTCCACCGTCAGAGTCAGAGGCTCCAGCTACACAGACAAAGGTAATTACTGCGGAGAAGTATAAAGCCCTCCGGACTCAATCGGGGAATACAAGCGAGTAGCTGAATTTTATAGAAAAGGGAGAGCTTGAGAAACCGCAAAACCCGTCGTGCTTTAGCCGTGGGATGTAGCGAGGGTTCTCACGAGGCTGTTCGATTCCGGAGTACGTTTTGATATACCGAGTTTGAGTGCATGGCAATATGGGAATTTCATTCATAAATATCTGCTTCAGCAAACGGCTAACAACTTTATAAGGAGTATGCAATGTACAAACCCGGTGGTCCTATTATCGACGCGCTAACCCGCATTCAAAACAATCAATATGTACTGCCTGCCATTCAAAGAGAATTCGTCTGGCAGCCCGAGCAAATTGCAAAATTGTTCGACAGTTTGATGCAAGACTATCCTATTGGAACCTTCCTGTTCTGGAATGTAGAAGCTGCCAATAGCCACAAGTTCAAGTTTTATGGCTTTGTCCTGGATCTTAACGGGTGACAACATACCTAGAGAGCTTGCTGCATCAGGGATAGAGCATAGAAACCTCGTTGAAAATAGAGCTGTTTATGGGGTTTGAGAGCTATCAGTTGAAGCGCCCAGTCGGCCCATAACTCCATGGCATAGATCCACCGTTGGCCATAGAGACCCATACTAAAATCACTCTGTCGAGGGGTCTTATCGTGGTGTTCTTGGATACGCCCAGCATACTGATCTACCCCGAGCTGTTTCATCTGCTGACCGTGCATCGTGGCCCAACTGTAGGCCAAGGCGATCAGCAAAACTAAGGCTAAAAACCGAGTGTCATTCACCTTGGCATCCTCAAGGTGATAACCGCCAGTCTTACAGTCTTTGAAGAGCTGTTCAATGCCCCAGCGACACCGATAGACCGCTAAGGCTTGCGTTAGGGTGGGCAAATTGGTCAGGATATACCACGGCTCCTTCGGCCCCTTCTGGCGATATTTTCGCTTCCAATAAACGGCTAAATTAAACGGGCCGATGCCATCGCCTTTATTGCACAAAATCCCCTCGTAAAATCGGGACTGTCCCGGTTTGAATCCAACGTCTTTGAGGACTTGATAGTCTGTTCCAGAATCGCTCTTGAAATGGAAGTCCTTTTTCTGTCGGAGCGCAAAGGATACCCCTCGCTTATCCAGCCAGACCGCCAGTTTAGGGCTATGGAACTCCCGGTCACCCAGCACTAAAACCGGATAGGACTTAAACAATGACAGGGCCACTTTCAGCAGTCGCTGTTGCGTTTTCAGGTCACTATTGCCCGCCTGCCCCAAGCGCTCCCAATAGACGGGTAAGGCGTGAGTCCCCCACACCACACTGACCATGAAGATATTCCGTCCTTTCCATTGCGTGCGGTCAATAGCGAGAATCCAATAGCCGTGTTTATGCTGTTTGAGCGTGCTCAGACGGCGACGTTGGTCACGATTCAACCCCCGTCCCGTTTGCACTTGTCGAATCCAATATTTGAGTAGCGGAAACCACAATACTTTGACAGTGAGCTGAGGCAAGACTAAGAAGCGCTGTACGTTTCGTTTTCGACTTTGATACTGAATCGGTTGAGGAAAGACACTGGCTAACACCGAGAGTTTGACCTGGCGATGAGCCTGTAGCAATAACAACAACAGCTGCAAGGTTAAGTACTGAGCTTCACTGAGGTGGGTGCGAAGGGTGCTTTGGTAGAATGCAGGAAACATATTAATTGAGGGGAGCTGCACTGAGGCTCCCTATTTTTTTGCATCTCTATTGTCTCAATAGTCACGTACCGTATGACGTTGAGTGCCCTTGTCACCCGTTAAGGTCCTGGATTATCACAAAAGAGATAAGCCCCACTGTCCTGACTTAGGGCTACTCCCCAACCAAAACTTAACCGCCATTCTGGACGGGCAGCAAAGACTCACCGCCCTCAATATTGGACTCCGGGGTTCAATGGCAATGAAGGTTCCCTATAAGTGGTGGAATAGCCCTGATGCATTTCCCAAGTGCTTTCTCTACCTCGATCTACTGGCTAAAAGTGATGTCGAGTACGAAGACTTCAAATATCGGTTCAAATTCCTCGAACCATCTAAAGCCAAGGGCAACAGCGATGAAATCTGGTTTAAGGTATCCGATGTCTTGAAACTCAAAGCTGGACCTTCCATGCTGAAGTGGATTACAGATCGGCACCCAGACTTAGATCATGATCGACTCAACTTGGCATTTGAAGTTTTGGCAAAGCTCCACGAAACGGTACACATTAAACCCCTCGTCCACTATTACGAAGAAACTAGCCAAGATATTGAGAAAGTCCTAAATATCTTTATTCGCCTCAACAGCGGTGGAACTGTCCTATCCTATTCAGATCTTTTGCTGAGCGTTGCTGTCGCCCAATGGTCAAAACTGGATGCAAGGCAGGAAATACATAACTTAGTCGATGAAATCAATCGCATTGGTAATCGCTTCAGCTTCTCGCAGGACTTTGTTCTGAAAGCAGGCTTGATGTTAGCAGATATTAGTAGCGTGGGGTTCAAGGTTGAAAACTTTAATCACGACAATATGCAAAAGCTGGAGGCTCTCTGGTCCAAGATTCGTGATGCCATCCTATTGTCGGTACACCTGGTAGCTGACTTTGGTTTAGACTGGCAAACCCTGCGAGCCGATAGCGCCGTATTACCGATCGCCTATTACCTGTACCACAAGGATTTCGCTGATAAATACCGCACGCACGCTTCCTATGAAGGTGATCGTAATCTTATCAAAGGCTGGTTATTCCGTTCCTTGCTGAAACCATCTGGTATTTGGGGCAGTGGTCTAGATAGCCTGCTCACCGCTCTGCGAGCAGTAATGAAAGCTTCAACTGGCGAAGGGTTTCCTGTAGAAGCCCTCAATCAGTCCATGAATCAACGCGGCAAATCCCTCACCTTTGGGCAAGAAGAGATTGAAGAACTGGTCTCTGTGAAGTACGGCGACAAAAGGATTTTCCTCTTACTCTCTCTGCTCTATCCCTTCGTAGACTTAAAAAACCAATTCCATATTGATCACGTTTTCCCACGATCTCAGTTCAAGTCTGCTCAACTCAAAGAAGATGGTTTGGATGATACAAAGATAGAACTCGTCCGAGAACTCCGAGATAGACTACCTAATCTGCAACTCCTAGAGGGAACGGAAAATATTCAGAAACAAGCTACGCTTCCGATGGAGTGGTTGAGAGATAGATATCCTAGTAGTGATGGCAAAGGTGATGAAAAGGCGATTAAGGACTATTGCGATCGTCATAATTTAGGGCAATTGCCAGAGGAACTAAAAAACTTCCAGGAGTTTTATGACATGCGCTACACCACTTTAAAATCTCGAATTACAAACCTTATTAACAAATCCTAAATCGCGATTGTCCACTATAATTTTAGCTTTCATCTTTGGCTGACTATGCTAGAAACTGTTTGGGTTTTCGAGAACAGACGCTCTGGAGAAGAGCGAAGTGGCACTTTGAGCGCCTCTTGGGAAGTTGAGTATGATCCCATGAGTGATGACTACACTCCTGACGAAATGCCAGCCTCCGAGCTACTGCAACAGTGGGTCGCAAAGGTGCAGCCTCGCTATAACAATGGCTTAGTGCCGATTACTTGGTATGTGCGTGGTGATGAGATCGGCATTTTTGAGTTTATGCCTGCTCAATTTCGGCATATCCCAGAGCTAGACATAGACTTTTTGACGTATTTTACGCTGCCAGAAAATAGCGAGACAGGTGAATCGTTAAAGTGGCTGTCGTTGCCTGTTGTGGATAAGTTGTGGAATGCCAAGCAAGCGCATAAAGGTGGGTTTATTCAAGAGGCTACAGGCTGGAAACCAGGTATCCTGCAACCATTTGTGTACTTACCTACTCTATGGGGAACATCAAACTCGTAGCGATCGCCTGCTTCGAGTTGGGGTAGTCGATGATTTTGAGAGAGCGTAAAGCCCCTAGATTGTTTTTAAAGTGCCCGGATTCAGACTCCGAGAGTCCGACTGCTTTGGCTAGGGCTTGGCGCTCGACTGGTTGGGGATAGGCATGGACAAGCACCCTCAGCAGTTTGCGCTGGAGTGTGGGCAGTTTTGTGGTCTGAAACCAGGCTTCATGTAAATCGCTGTTGGTTGTGAACTGTGTTTGCGGCTGGGCGTAAATACGTCCGGTAGCTGTCAGTGCTAATGCCTCTGCGTTGGGATATTCGAGGTAGCCACGACTCCGAAGACTGCCGAGCGTATTCTTAAAATATCCCGACAAACTGGGTGACGAATTAGCAAAGATGGCAACGTGACGACGATTGACGTTGCTGAAGCCCGATCCTTCAAACATGGCGATCGCGTTCAGGATGCGTTGCTCCAATGCCGATAACCGATCGCCATCAGGTGTTCTAGCAGGTGTTGGAGCCGCTTCAACCTCAACCACTGACCTTGGGGCTGGTTTGACGGCGGCGGCACCAATCTCGACGGGCGGGATTGCCACGCTGGTCAAACCTGTGTCTGTCGCTTGTGCTTGGACGGTTGCGAGTGCTGCCTGCACGTTTGCTAGTAAGGCTGCGATGGTCTGAAACATGGGCTGCATGGTGTCGATCGCGGCTTCCAACCGTTCAAGCTGTGCCGGGTCCAGCACTGGGATTGCCACACGCTCCACTGTAAGTTTTTGCAGTGCCGTGTCTTGCTGCTTGAGTGTATGCAGTTGGGCTTGCAGGTTGGCGATCGTTTGGCGCAATGCCTCTGGATCGTTTGACTGTACTTGCTCGATCGCGGTTGTAAACTGCTCTCGCAACCGTTCTAGATCAACCTGTGCGAACTGCTTCGGCTTGTGCTGCTTCTGACCGAGTTTGGGTTTGGCTGAGGAGTCAAAGGTTTTGCGCCGACGTACCTGAATGCGCTGTCGGCAAGAGAACGTGGATGCAACCGACCAAAACCAGGCTTCCCCCACTCGGAGTGACGCAAGGGAGCCAGAAACCGCTGCCATTTGTCCGGTGTCAGCCTGCCGTCGAATCCAATCCTCGATTGCCCCAATGTCTTGAGTAGCGGTCATTTGCAGCGCAATCAGGGTACGGATTTGCCCCCATACATCTTTGGAAATGAGTGCCGGACGTTGAGTGATGAGTGTGAAGCTAAACCCATCCACTCTGCCCTGACGGACAAAGCGGCTGAAACGCCGTCCTGTGAGCTTGTGTTGCTTTGATGTTGGCACTTGGGGAATAAATTCATCTGCTTCATCAACAAAGAGATGTAGTGGTGACTCGTTCGTTTGGCGAATCCCGACGATAAACGAGTACGTGAACTGGTAACGCTCCTCTTCGTCCAGGTTGGAAAGGTCGATCGGGCAGGCTAAGTGCTCTGAACCGATAAACTGCCCGATCGCCTCCCCCAGATTCTTGTCGAGCGGGATATCAGCATAGCGTCCGCCAAAAATCAGCACCGGGAAACCTGGTGTGTTGCCATCGGCAGAGGATTTGAGTCCCGACCACACGCCTAATGGATCGAGGATGCAAAGCCTCAAGCCCTGTTGCAGCATTTCCTCTGCCAAGACAGAGGCAGTATAGAACCCATTTGAGATCTTTTACAATGGTGAATGCAGGCATCTACAAACCTCTAACCTAGTCGCTATGGCATATTCCAGCAGTCTCACTGATGCCGAATGGGACATCCTTGAACCCCTGTTGCCTCAGATTTTACCGCCGAAGAAACGAACCCGACCCTGTGCTTGGACAAAGCGGGAGATCATTGATGGCATCCTCTATCAACTCAAGAATGGCTGCAATTGGGCAGACTTACCGCAAGACTTCCCGCCCTACTCGACGGTCTATTGGCACTACAAAGAGTGGCGAGCCGCAGGTGCAATCGAGCAATTGATGCGCACGTTACATGCACAAGTACGGGTGCAGGTGCAAAAAAAGCCCCAGTGGACGACATTAATCATCATTGACTCCCAAGCGGTGAAGAATACTTGCAATGCGAGTGTGGACTCGAAGGGCTTTTGTTTTTACAAAGCCACCAATGGCATTAAACGGCATCTCGCCGTTGATACGCTTGGGTTTCCCTTCTTCACGCACTGCACCAAAGCCAATGTTTCAGACGATGCGGGCTTGCTTGAGATGTTCACGCTCAACATCGACTACTTCAAGTCAAAACCCCTTGATCTGCCAAAGATAACGATTTTACTCGACCATGGCTATCACATTGAGCATTTGATGACAGAGTTGGAGAAGGTGTATCCCCAGATCATGACGAAAATCCAATTTCAATTGTCCACAAAACCCTCGAAGCAAGAGAAGTCGGCGCAGGGTAAAGCTGGCTTTGTCCCGGCAGTCGCGCGCTGGGTCATCGAACGATCCAATGCTTGGATGGAGCGCTGTAAAAGTCTAGTCAAGAACTTTGAGCGAACGCTAGCTCATGCCACAACTAAGCTGAATCTTTGCTTTGTCAGGCTCATGCTGAAGCGGCTTGCAGCCACTCCATGAGATCTCAAATGGGTTCTATACGGAAGTCCTGGCACTGGAACAAAAAGAAAGCCTGAGTCCGGAAGAGCATCTAGCCATTCAAAAGTGGCACTTAATGGACTTCTACGACCTGGAGACGCTGACCGTCGCTGACTGCCTGTGGGATCGAGAGGGACGCCGACGGGGCGAGCTGCTCTCGCTGGAAGCGCTGCTGTTTCCGACTGTTGCCCTTGACCGTACCGCCAGAGCGCTAGAGAAACAGGCAACGTGGCATCAAGGCTATTGCCCGTGGGATATTCCCAACGCGCCCCTCCGGCGTTGGTTACTGGTGGAAATTGGCATTGACCAGCTACTGACCAAGCTACGGGAGGGCTGGCAATGGTGTCGCTACGACCTGGAGCCTTATGCCGCTCGCGCCAGGGCGTTAGCCGCTCAAATTAAAGTGGCGCTGCATTTTACGATCCGGGAAAGTATGAGCGATACCCAGGTAATTCACCAACTGCTCTCCCAATTAGGGCTTAAGCTCACGATGCGTTGGTCGCGAGCGGTCGTGGGCTATGCAGGGCAAAAGCTGCGTACCTACACCCTCGATCAGGAGCATTGGAGCCAACTGGAAACGGTGCTGGAGCGACGGGAAGCCAAGCGCCAACGCCTGCAAGCCAAGCCAGTTGAGGGGGAAACGGTTGGATCACCTGTTGTTTTTGAAGTAGTTAAAGCTATGGGTGATCCAGTTGCAAGCGAGGATGAATGGCTGACACCAGAGTCGTTAGTGAATGTCCTAGCGCTCATTGCCGCAGCAGGCGACGACCCAGAAGTGCTAGCAACGGTAAGGCAGGCGATTCCTGAGTATGTTTTGAGGCATTTAGATATGGTACTCTGACGGCTGATGGCTCAGCGAGCGTGCTGGTTGAGGCTGGGGTTAGGGTTGGCTGCTTCCCCTTGCTTAGGCTGGCTCTGCTTAGCGTTTTGCCGTGCTTTCACGTTTTAACTCTTGGAGCAAGTGCGTGTGCCGTGCTTGCTCTGCTTGCTGCCATTCGCGTTCAAACGGAGTCATGTCAGTCGCCTCTGATCAAACTCTAGTTTCCAACTAATCCGATTTGGGGTAATCGGTAAACCCAGCACACAGTGAGTCACAAGTATTAGACCTTGCCTGTGAGTTTCCAACTAATCCGATTTGGGGTAATCGGTAAACTGAGGTTTCCCCTTCGTCCGATTCCGTGCTGCCACGACCGTTTCCAACTAATCCGATTTGGGGTAGTCGGTAAACAAGGGGGCTTCAAGGGCGACAGCTATATTCAGGTGATGGATTGGATCGCCGAAAAAGCCGCGCAAACCCTGACCCAAGCAGGTCGTCTCACTGTTGTGGTACAGGATAACGGCTCTCTCCATACCAGTCTGTTGGTGCGTCAACAGTGGTCATGTTGGCAGGAGCAAGGGGGAGCATCCCACTTTTGTAAAAACACTATCGAAGCAGTCCGAAACCCTTATGCTGCCACCTAATAGAAAGGTATATCTGCAAAAGGGGGATGCTCCCGGAGCAAGGCTTATTCGTTTTCTTTCTACCGCCGCATTGTTCGGAACTGAATCCGATTGAAACCCAGTGGCATCAACTCAAAAGTCATGAAATTGCAGGACAGCTGTTTGATAACGAGTACGATTTAGCCATTGCTGTCATGGATGGGATGAAAACTCGTAGCGAAGTCGGTGAGTACACCCTGGAGCGTTTTATATTTAATTGCACCTAGCTACTTACAGGAGATATCAGTCTTGCCGATTGAGTGCGCCTCATTCTGCTTGACGATCGCTTGTTAGAGCGGTTTCGGTAGTCCTTTGTTGTTGATTTCCGTAGCGGTTTCCTCAAGAGTGCTGTTTGTAGAGGGCTTGGATCTGTGTGTCACTGAGGGGCTTTTGAAAATCGCTTTTATCTGCTAACCAGTCCTGGATTGGCTGTGAGCAGCGCCCTAAAAAGTCAGCCGTCTCTGGTGTAAAAGAGAGTTGTTTGGCACAAGATGGGCGAATCGGACCGACCGCTCCGCGCCTTCCGGTCGGGGTGAAAAGTCAAACGAGCGCTTTTAAGCGCCGTCTCCTGGCTGCTTAGTGCGTGTGACGTGAATCATTGATATGGTGCTCAATCACCGCCTGACTAACCTTGCTACCTGTGGTATGCCAGTAAGCGCTTGTCCAGAGGCTCGGTAGCTTTTTCAAGTGAGGAAACTCATCCCTACTAGCTCGTCGCGCTTTAGCCACAGGTACTGCTACACATCCGATCGTGAACTTGTAGAAAAGTGTAAGGTCTCTGCTGCTTTTCTATAATCAACTCGATTAAAGAGGAGGCTATGCTTCAACTAGTTCCGACATTGTACGTAGTGGGTGGGTCGTTGAGGATTGAGAACAGCTAATCAATTGGCTGCATAGGGTTTTCAACGTCCTAACGACTACTATGACTTGACTAAAAAGTACGTGACTCTAACTCTAGCAATCTGCCTGCTTGTTCTCTTTTGGCTGGTGGCATCCTTCTTAAAGATGCGTCGCTTGCTGCGCTGGTGGTATCAGCGACAGGCAGTTCGGCTTGACTGCGAAGCTGAACGCATTCGAGAGGGTTTGTTGCAGGAGTTGTTTGTGGTGCGACGAAGTTTAGAGTTGGCGCTGTTGTCCGATCGCGTTGATACAAAGGAGGCGCAGCAATGGTTAACGCAAATTGAAACGCTTCAGCAAGCTCTAGAGTCGGTGATGCATCGTTTATCGCCGCCATATTTGGGCGATAGTTTACCGCTGGCAATGCAGCACCTTCTCAAACATTGGCAAGCCGAATATCCAGCGGTATGTCTGGAACTGAACCTACCAACTGACTGGTATCAAGAACCGATCGAGCAGCGTCGTGTCATTCTGACCACTTTGGATGAATGGCTGCGAATGATCATGCCTCAACTGCAATCGGAGGCAGTGCTCCACATCAGTTTGAAACAGCAGGCAACATCAGCACAATTAAACATCCAACTGACTACGCCCAACGTGGCAGAGCTTCTCTCCAGCAATGCCATCCTACTGAACAACTTACAGCAGTTTTTTCAGGTCTTGGCAGAGGGAAAATGCTACTGTCAGAGGCATGATTTAACAGTTACCTGGTGTTATCAGTGGCGATCAACCATCCAGTTAAAATAACGCTCTGAGAGAAATAGTATGAATCAGCATGTGTCTAAAGCTGCCCCAAAGTTTCTAGTTGTTGACGATCACGAATCTGTGTTAAGCGGCACCGTAGAGATCTTAAAACGCCAATATCCCGATGCCGAAATTCACACAGTTCAAACCGCTCAAGCGGCTGACCAATGGATTAGGCAAGGGCAGCCAGACCTGTTAGTGACGGATCTGTCTATTCCACAAGTCGCTGGAGATGTTGCCAAAACAGATACAGGCATTAAACTTTTGGAGACGCTCATGCAGCGCTACCCAACGCTCAACATTGTCGTGCAAAGTGCGAACGTGAAAGCGCTTGTACTTCTCAAGCTTGCCATTAGCAACCACGGAGGTGGGTTTACGATCGCGGATAAAAACCTGCCATTGCAAAAGATGTTGGAGCTAGTTGATTGGGCATTAAAAGGTATCAATTACACACCCAAGGAGATGCGAACTAAAAACTTAGAACTAAAACATGAGTGGTTACAAGTAGTGCAGCTAGCGTGGGATGAACGGTTGCAGGATCAGGCGATCGCAGAGCGCCTCATTTGTACGGAAAGCACAGTACGGAACTACTGGCGCAAGCTTCAGGACGCTCTAGAGGTATACCCCCAAGAGGGTAAAAATATGCGGATTGAAACAATTCAACAAGCGCGGCAAAAAGGGCTCCTTGATTAGGTCAACTTTTGCTCCGAGCATTTTCGTGGATAGAGCGTTTTAATCATTAGGGTAGGGTGTTGTGAAGCGCAATGTTTGGCAACGACTGAAAGCGGAATCCATCATCTGGCGCATTGGGGCATTACCAGGAGCCATGATCATTGGACTGGTTGTGGCGGCGCGACTGACAGGATCGCTGCAATGGCTGGAATGGCGGGCGTTAGACCAGGGTTTACGGCTACGTCCAGCAGAGCCGATCGATGAACGTATTCTAATTGTCGGTATTAATGAAGCTGATATTCGGCAGATTGGCACGTATCCCATTCCCGATCGCAATATCGCTGCTTTGCTCAAAAAGCTGCAAACCCATCAGCCTACGGTCATTGGTTTAGATATTTTTCGTGATCTTCCGGTGGAACCGGGACACGATGCGCTAATACAGGCATTTCGCGGCAGCAAGAACGTGATTGCGATCGACAAGGTACTGCCTGATCAAAGTGGCATGGCGGTTGACCCACCGCCAGTCTTGCCGCCAGAGCAAGTCGGTTTTGCAGATGCCATCCTCGACACCGATGGTTCGCTCAGGCGCAGTCTCTTAGGCACGTCTGACGCACAAAAGAAATGGCATTTTTCACTTTCGTTACGGATAGCAGAGACGTACCTGGCAACAAAACAGATCTCGCTCGACAATGGTAAGCGTGACCCTGTGGCGATGCGTTTTGGCTCGGTAGAACTCACTCGCTTTCAGCCTAATGTGGGTGGTTATGTTAATGCTGATGCTGGTGGCAATCAGGTGTTGCTGAATGTTCGTAGTGGGCGGCACCCCTTTCGTGTCGTGTCGCTACAGGATGTGCAAGCTGGGAGGGTTGATCCGAGCTGGATTCGCGATCGCATCGTGCTGATTGGCATCGCAGCTCCCAGCGTGAAAGATATTGTGCATTCAGATGCGATCGTCAGCGACAATCCAGCCCTGATTTACGGTGTAGAAATTCAAGCACACGCCATTAGCCAGATTATTAGTGCAGTGCTGGATCAACGTCCTTTGCTGCATGTTTGGTCAGAGCTATGGGAGTATGCCTGGATCATTGCTTGGGGTATTTTAGGCATCAGTCTAGGACGCTTTATCCGTCAGCCCTTGCTGATTTTGCTGGGGTTGGCGATCGCCTGCGTTATATTAATCAGCATCAGCTATGGCTTGCTGTTGTTGAGTTGGTGGATTCCAGTCGTGCCAGCACTGTTGGTACTGGTGCTGAATGGGGCGGGACTGGCTGCTTCACTGTTCTACCGCTACGACCAGGATTTGCGCGCACGACTGCAAGACCGTCAACGGGTCATTGATTCTACGTTCAATACCATTCACAATGGTCCCCTGCAAACGCTGGCAGTGCTATTGCGTCGGGCACAAGCGCAGCCCATTCCATCGGCTCTACTCATCACTGAGTTGCAACAGCTTAATCGAGAACTGCGATCGGTGTATGACACCGTGCGGCAAGATGCATTAGTGCAGGGCGCTCAGTTTTATCTAGCTCCTGATGATGCCTTGAATTTACAAGAGCCTCTACACAAAGTACTGTATGAGGTTTACAGCAGCGTGATGGAGCGGGACTTTCCGTGTTTCAAGTCGCTCAAAATGCAGTTGGTGACATTTGAGCCGCTCGATGAACGACAGTTGAATCTTGAACAAAAGCGATCGCTTTGTCGGTTTTTAGAAGAGGCGTTGTGTAATGTGGGTAAACACGCGATCGGTGCTACTCGCCTAGAGGTGGTGTGTATGCAGGAACAGAGTTGCAATCTCGTTCGAATCATGGACAATGGCAGTGGCTTTGATGGCTCGTTGCCAGAAGGGATGGGAACCCAGCAAGCAAGGAGTTTGGCACAGCAGTTGGGGGGTACATTTGTGCGAGAAGGGCGATCGACGGGTGGAACGCTGTGTGAACTGAGTTGGTCAGCACGCAAAGCGTGGTTTTGGCAGTTTTAGATTTGGTTCTTACTGCTCACACTCGCGGCTCAAGACAAGTTTGCCGTTGGAAAGACGATAGATGCCTTGAGGTTCCGCGATCGGATCACCTGGCTTCCAGGAACGGCTCTGCGGTGTTGCTTGTTCCCCTGCTGCTGGCAGTGATCGCACGTCCCCGGTGGGAAAGGACGACAACGGCGCATCACCGGGACGCACAGGTAAACCACCCGAACCTGTAATGAAAAACCTGCCGTTTTGCTGATGGTTGCGAACAATGCAGCTATTGGCAAGCAATGTATTGGGGTCAATCAAATTCTGCGACAGTTGGGTGAGACCGTTTTGCAAAAAGGTAATATCTGGAACACCGTTAACAGTACCGCTGACAGTGCCACTGGCATTAACATCCACTCGATCGTTGCTAAGAAGGGCAAACAAGGCGGCGCGATCGGTGATGGAAGGTGATGGACGATAAAGTGGATCGCTTAGAAACGCACGAGTATTGAAGGTAATGTTACCACCTCTCCCTGCGGGTGCAAACGCAAGGATATCACTGTTTTCTAGCGCAACAATGGTCTGGGCATTCAGAGTAATATTGCCGCCATCTCCACCATTGCTAAGGGTGAGAATACCGCTGTTGCTCCGCATACGGATACTTCTAGCATTGACTGTAATGTTACCGGCATTTCCTACTCCTTGACTTTGAGATGTTAGGCGACCACCATTACTTAAATTCAAATTTCTAACTTCAATGGATAGATTGCCCCCATTTCCCATAGCATTCTGGCTAGATGTTGAGAACAAACCGCTAGGATTACCATCGGCTGATATTCCAATAATATTAAGATTGTTAGCACCAATGAACACCCTCCCTGCATCGCCTTGACCGAAGGTGGCAGATGCGATTTGCCCACCATCTGTAAAGTTGAACATGTTGGTCCAGACATCAATCGTGCCACCTTTACCCACACCACTGCTCTCAACATTATTAAAAACGCCACTTCGGAAGTTATTGACTCCCCCATCAATGTTGATTGACTGAGCCTGAATGCTCGTATTTCCAGCATCACCTTGACCAAAAGTCGCAGCGGCTATCTGCCCACCCCTTGTAAAGCTAAGCGTGTTAGTGTGAACGTCAATCGTGCCGCCTCTACCTACTCCACTGTCCTGGACATTATTAAAAACGCCACTTCGGAAGTTATTGACTCCCCCATCAATGTTGATTGACTGAGCCTGAATGCTCGTATTTCCAGCATCACCTTGACCAAAAGTCGCAGCGGCTATCTGCCCACCCCTTGTAAAGCTAAGCGTGTTAGTGTGAACGTCAATCGTGCCGCCTCTACCTACTCCACTGTCCTGGACATTATTAAAAACGCCACTTCGGAAGTTATTGACTCCCCCATCAATGTTGATTGACTGAGCCTGAATGCTCGTATTTCCAGCATCGCCCTGACCAAAAGTGCTAGTGCTCAGTTGTGCTCCACCTGTAATTACCAAAGACTCTGCAATTACAGTCAAGTTACCGCCCTTACCTATTGCATTAGAATTTACATCATTCCTGATTCGGCTTGATTGACCTGCAATTCGTATGGTATCTGTTGTTTTTAATGTTACGTCACCTGCCTGACTGCCAAAAAAACCAAAGCCATCAGAGATACCAGCGATTAATTCACTATTGCCTAAGATGTTGATATTTCTTGCTGTAATACCAATATCCCCACCTTTATCGAGGCTGACATCTACTTGTGCACGGTTATTAAAAATTACATCAGCTCGTTGAAGCTTACCAGGAACCTGTAGACTGCTATTGGTGTTCAGCCCCACTATTCCAGAACCGTTTATAGCTCCAATCTCAACTCGCCCACCATAGGCACTTAACCATCCACCATCAACATTGACATTTCCTCCTAGTAACAGCAAAGTTTGTCCATTTAGTACCTGCAAACCAAAGGTTGGATCTCCGAACAAAGAGGTCGTTGCTTTCGATCGCACCACAATTTCTGGCAACTTTTGACTGGCTACCGCGTTAAACCAAAACGCTGATGGATCAACTGTCAGTAAATGACTGGATGCAGGCTGTGAAGCACTGAATAATCCTGTCGCTCCCAACTGCACTGCATTCGCTGTTGTTGCAAAAAACGAGCCACCCACATCCAAGCTGGCATTCTCACCAAACACAATCCCATTTGGATTGATTAAAAACAGATTGACTCCTCCTACCCGCACCCTTCCATCGCTGGGTCGAAACGTCCCCAACGTGCCAAGAATCTCCGATCGACTTCCACCTGTCACCCGTGTGAGTACATTCCGTACCACGTCATTTTGAATAGCAAAATATGCCCCACGTCCTGCACTCACATTGAATTGGCTAAAGCTGTGAAAGAGATTTTGCCCTCTTTGTGCGCCACCCCCAATCGCTTCAACTGGAAGCCCATTGTAGTTTGGCACCACCAGCGATCGTTCTGCTCCTAACGTTGCATCTGGCACAATGTTGCTTGGAGCTGTTTGAGCATGGGCAGCAGTGGGGAAAGAGACGATCGCTCCCAACCCGCTACTCAATGCCAACCCTGCAAGCCCGCAATAGCTAAAACTCAGGCTCCGCCATCCTCTTGGCTGCATCCTTCCCATAGAGCCTTCGCCTGAAACATGCAGCGATTCTACCAGTAGAGACGATCGCAGCCTGTTTATTCACGATAACTTTACATGCAGTTTCCTGGCTTCTTGAGCGCCACAGTTTGATCAAGACGGGTATAGGGTGTAGGGTATCGGTTGTGGTAAATGCAAATGAAAACGGCTGTAAGCCGATCGAGTACCATAAAGGCATGATCGATTGCATTTCCACTGCGTGCCATGACACAAGCTTCTGACCGGGTTCGCTGGACGACCGAAGATTTAAGGCTCCTGCCAGAGAGCAGTAGTCGCTATGAGATTATTGATGGCAATTTGCTCATGACTCGTGCCCCCCATTGGAAACACCAGAAGGCGATCGTCAAGGCTGCCAGAATTTTGGACACTTGGGCAGAGGCAAGTCAGTTGGGCGAAACAGTGGCGACACCGGGTGTCATCTTTGATGATGCGGATAACGTCATTCCAGATGTGGTCTGGATTAGTCACGGACGACTGGCAGCAGGGGTCGATGAAGAGGGGCATTTCACCATTGCGCCCGAACTAATCGTGGAAGTGCTGTCTCCCGGAACGCAGAACGAGCGTCGAGACCGTGAAACCAAACTGAAATTGTATGCGGAACGCGGAGTCCAAGAATATTGGATTCTCGACTGGCGCACTCAGCAGCTAGAAGTTTACCGGCGTCAGGAGGCTTTCTTGCGGCTTGCCCTGACGCTGTTTCCCCAAGATACGCTCACCTCTCTCCTCCTGCCTGACTTTTGCTGCGCGGTCGCTGAGTTTTTCCGCTAGTGAGAGATGCGTCTGAGCGGCAGATGACTGACCATATAAACGACTCCTTCGATCAATTCTGCTTTTTTGCAATCGGGCATCGCTGCATAGCGACGTTCAAATTCGCTGCGGGTGAGGCGATTGCCACTTTCCAGCGGGGACAGTTTGACCAATCGTTCTGTCGTCATGGTTTGAGCCGTAGGTTGATTTGTCTTCGAGTCGTTAAATCCATTTTAGAGCGTGTCTCGTTGCACCACTTGTTTACAAGTTGTCGTTACCACTGGGGCAAACTCAGAATTCAGGCTACAATCTGCCCAGCGAATAACTCAGCTCTTGACCGGGGATTTCCGTATGTTCAGCCGTCGTCACCTGCATCGCCTGCTTAGACTTTTTCTCAGCAGCATCGCGCTATGCTTTTGCCTCAGCCGCGTTGTGATGGCTCAAACTGTCAATCCCGCACAATTAGTAGAGCAGGGAGTCGCAAGCTACCAGGCAGGCGACTATCGAACAGCTGCGAAAGTCTGGCAAGACGCACTGAAGGTGTATCAAACCAATCCTGTCAACGCTGCAAACGTTGCGCTGGTGCAGGAAAATCTAGCACGGGTACAGCAGCAGCTTGGACAGAGCGATGCCGCGATCGAGTCATGGGAGCGAGTGATCGCCTATTATAACCAGACCAAAGACTTGAAATTACTCGGTCGCAGCTTGACCGAGCAGGCACAGGTTTACAGCAGTTTGGGGCAACCGCGCAAAGTGATCGAACTGTTATGCGGGCAAGGGAAGCAAGAGAAACCGCTGTGGACGATTAAAGGCGAAGAGAAGCCATTGATTGACTTATCCGTATGTTTACCAGAGACGGCGGTTGGGCTGGCACTGGCAGAAAAAGATGAAATTGGCGAAGCGGCTGCACTCGGTAGTTTGGGTGATGCTTACCGCTTGCGGGGCGATTACAAGGGGGCGATCGTGCTGCTGGAATCACGCATAGACTCCCAATTAGACTCCAAAGCTGAGACATCTGCCTATCAAATTGCGATCCGCAACAGTTTGGGTAATGCGTATAGCAGTCTTGCCCAGGTCAGCTATCGTCGGGCAGAATCAGCAAGGCAACGAGGCAATGAAGAAGAAGACGAGCGCTATAAGACGATCGGGTTAAAAGATGATGCGAAAGCGCTGACATACTTTCAAGACAGTTTGGAACGGGCGCAAAACCAAAAGGATTGGTCTGGCGAAGTGCGATCGCTTATCAGTGCCATTCCTGCTTACTACCGTTTAGAAAACGTGCAGAACCCAAAGGCTCTGCCCAATGAACTGCGATCGCTCATCAGCAACAGGCTTGCTTTTTACCGCACTAGCGAGGCGGCAAAACAAGCGCATCAGCAGGCAGTCAATCGGTTACCCAAATTGCCAGCCAGCCGTGATCGCGTCTATGCCGCGATTGATTTAGCGCGATTGCTACAACCCGTAACGATTGAAAAATCACTCACTCGTAGCGATTGCCTCTCACCAAACCTGGTTGGTCAAGCAGAGTTGCTGCTGAAGCAAGCCGTTGACCTTGCACAGCAATTGCAAGATCGCCGTGCCGAATCGTTTGCGTTGGGAGCTTGGGGTCATCTGGAAGAGTGTCGTGATCACAAGGAGCAAGCGATTCGTTTGACAGAGCAGGCAAAATTGGCAGCCGATGAGTCTTTGAAAGCCAAGGATAGCCTGTATCTGTGGGAGTGGCAGACCGGGCGCATTCTTGCTAAGCAGGGGGAGAACGACAAAGCGATCGCGGCGTACAAACGCGCGATCGCCACTCTGGAATCCATTCGTAGTGATATTCTGTCTGCCAACCGCGACCTTCAGTTTGATTTCCGCGACACGATCGATCCCATTTATCGTGAACTCGTCGCGCTGCAACTGGAGCAGCATCAGACCCTTCAAACCAAAGCCAACGAGCCACCGCCAAAGGACAATTTCAAAGAGATTTTGGGCACGATCGACTCGTTACAAGTGGCAGAATTGCAAAACTACTTTGGCAATGATTGTGTCATCGTGGCAGGGAATACCAATGCGTTGGGGGCTAATAGTGCGGAGGCAAAGGGCGATCCATCTGCCGCCATCATCAATACGTTTATTCTGGACGATCGCGTCGCCATTCTTCTCACTCTGCCTGGTGGTAAGACGGAAGTTGCTCTACATCACATCTCACGACAGGAGTTAATTAAACAAATCAATGAATTCCGCAATGGGTTGGAAAGCTATGAGAATGACTTACGAGGCTATGACTCTAAAGCCGCAGGAGACATTTATGAATGGCTGATTGGTCCTTTTGCCAATATCTTGAAAGATTCTCCTACACCAATTAAAACATTGGTGTTTGTGCAAGATGGCATTTTACGCAGCGTACCGATGGCAGCGCTCCATGATGGCAAGCAGTTTCTCATTCAGAAATATGCCATTGCCACAACGCCTAGCCTTAGCGCAACAAATACTCAGCCTTTTAAGCGAAACGCTCTACGAGCGCTTGTCCTCGGCTTAACTAAAGAGGTAACTATTGACGGTCAGGAATTTTTGGCATTACCCAACGTAATTAAAGAAATCGCCGCTGTCCAGGAGAAGATTCCTGGCAGCAAGCCGCTGCAAGATGAAAAATTTACTCGCGCTGGCATGGAAAAGGAACTGGGTCAAACGGTCTATCCAATCATTCATCTGGCAACACATGGAACCTTTGGTGCTGATCCGCAGGAAACATTCATTGTGACTGGGGATAGTCAGAAACTAACGTTAATCGACCTCGATCGCCTGATTCGGCAAGCCACCTTGAACCGAGAGCCACTGGAACTCTTAGCCTTGACCGCTTGCAAAACGGCAGTCGGCGATGATCGAGCGGCATTAGGTTTGGCAGGAGTAGCAATTCAGGCAGGGGCGCGGAGTGCATTGGCTTCCTTATGGTCGATCGACGATTCTGCAACGGCACAATTTGCCACAGATTTTTATACTAAATTGACTGACACCAGTCTTAACAAAGCGCAAGCACTTCAGTTGGCACAAAAAGCGCTGATCGAGCAAGCATCCCTTGCCGACGCACGTCTTGCACATCCTGCTTATTGGGCACCGTTTGTATTAGTTGGTAACTGGCAGTAATCAACTAGCAGGACACCAGATCCCTGGCTTCTAGTAAAGTCCTGATTGACTGGTTTCACACCATTAAGAAGTTGGGGATCTAGTTAGTGTTGCTCAATGTCTACCACTTGCTTGAGTCGATCGTGCTGCTGCTTTACCTTGTCTGAAGTCCCTGAAGCTTCTAATTTCACTAAATCCTCCAGCAAGCTGAGTGTCAGCGGCTTCGTTTTAGCAGTGGTTAATGCCTCAGCCAGCGCATCATACCAGAAGCCCGCCTTAGCGTAGAGATTGGCTCGCTGCAGTCGATCGGAGGTTTTTGCTAAAGCCGTCTGCAACATGGCTGGCATCGCGACAATTTCAATGTCTGTCCGTAGTATTTGCACTTTACGATCACTACATGACTTGCAAGCAAGCGTCACCTCCCAAAGATATTTTTGACCAATGGTTAAACCAGACTGGTCTTTCGGCAACGAATATTGCATAATGTGCCGTTGATTTGGCAACACGCTCAAATCAAGACGACTGGGAGATCCAATGGGGTTAGGTTTGCCGTTACCACCGTAGCCGTAAAGCCCAAAACTGATTGAATCTATCTCTACATCAGGAACATACCAAGCAAACGTTGGGTGGGTTGCAGTCGTTTGTCCTGCATGGCTAAACGGTGCTAGGGCCGTTAGCTCCCCGTTTAGCGTTTTATTACCAGAACCACTTCTAGTACCCGTCGAGCCGACATAGCCGGACGATGGTTGGGAAGAACCAGGCGGCACATAGTTAGCCAAGGCAACTGACGTTGTTAGAAACACCATTGAAACGCAGCCAAGCAGGAACGGTAGCGTTTGGCGGGCGTTTGGCTTGAAGTAAAGCTGATGTTGATGCAGTTGGGGCGGTAGTTGCAGAGCCATAACAGTTTTTTGGGGGTGAGAGAAATTACGTCTACACTACTAAGCGACGATCGGTTTCGCTAGACAGCTAACCGCCAAACTGGTTGTAGTTTTCTACAAAGAAAATTACTAATGTCAAGAATTTTCTCTGTTAGACAGCTTATCACCTGTGACGGCTCGATTTCTACTCGATCGCCTCCCCCTTCACTGTTTCTTTAAAGCAGATTTGCAGCGACAGACGATCTAAAAAACTACCTTCTACCACCCAGTGAGCCTGTAGCACCTGATGGTTGAGAAGGACTGGATGGAGGATTGTAAGCGGCGAAGGCAACTGAGGTTGTTAAAGCCATTACTGAGACACAGCCAAATAGGAATGCAAAAGTCTGAGTATATGGCTTCAAGGAAACCAAACGCTTACCCGGTTGAGATGGTAGTTGCAGAGTCATATTAATTTTTGGCAGAGAGGAGAAATTATTTCCATACTACTTCGATTTGCTTGGATAGCACTGTGACGGCTCGATCGCCTCCGCTTCAATGTTTCTTCTTATTTGAATCGATGCAGAAACCGGGTTTCTAGACATTGGCTGGCAGCGTAAACGACAGACTCTCGTTGAGAAACCCGATTTCTTTCGGTGTGCGCACTTCAAACGGCAAAACAGTGACGAATTTGCAACGGTAGCTTGTAGTTTTCAGCAAAGTTCAGTCACACGATCGAGCCAATGCTGTAGCAAAACGTGCAGCCATGTCTATAGAAAAGGTATGCCTATCCACCAACGCCTTTTCCTACTGTGGAAGCAACAACGTTATTGCGGGTTGATCACTATGAACGGTTTTGAATGCAAGACTCACACAGCGCTAGCGGATGCAGGGCAGTCAAGTTTAGCTCACGCCCATGCAACAGGATTGAATTTCAGCGCTAGGGCACAGAGTCACGGCTTACACGAATCCTTAAACTTCCATTCCCACTCCAGTCATCTGGCCGTTATCAACCTTGAAACTGATTTTGACCCATCCAACGATGTCCGAAGTCTCGCTGTTGCAGACTCAAACCAGCTAGAAGCCGACAGCCTTGGCTTGAATCAACTCACCTGGGTAGCCCAAAATGGAGCGATCAGTCTGACGGCCGACTCGCTGGCTCAACCCACACGCCAATGGCTGGACTTTGCTACCCCAGACAGCACGATTGCCCCTTTAGCTAGCGCCCCACAAGCCATCCAGCCGACCATTCAACTGGTGGGCGGCACCCTGGGCGCTGATACCTTTACCGTCCTTCCAGGCTTTCAATACAGCGTGTTCGCTGGCAACGGCAACGTTGACTTTGGTAAAGGTGGGCGCGATGTTATTGATCTATCTGGCGTTTTGTCTACCAGTGTGACCTTCAATTTGGCAACCGCCACGCGGGGTGGGGTCATTTTCAATCCTGGTAACGGCGCGCAAGTGTTTGATGCCATCAGTTTTAGCAATGGCAGTCAAATTTTGTTTGAAGGGATTGATCAAGTTCGCTTTGCGGATGGCATTTTGAATCTTGCTGTCATGCCTAACGATCCAGGTTTTAGCCAACAGTGGAATCTGCAAATGATGGATGTGCAAAGCGCATGGCGGTTTACCACTGGCTCCAGCAATATTTTAATTGGCATTGAAGATTCAGGTCTGGGTGTCGATCTGAGCGGCAAGCTTCATCCCGATTTGCGTGCTGCCAACACCTATGTCTACGGCAATAATTATCAAGATAATTACCTGGATGGCACCACTTCGCACGGTACGGATGTACAGGGCATTATTGCCGCCGCCAGCAACAATGGCATTGGCATGAGCGGCATTAATTGGCGATCGGATGTGTTGCACGTGGATGTGTTTGGCCCCGATCGACAAACCTGGTCGTTGGCTCGTGCCAGTCAGACGATGATTAACACCGCTAGCCAAACCAAACAAAATCTGGTCATTAACATGAGCTTGGGTTTCCCTGGCTCGGCTGGACGTACCGATCTAGACCCAGCGTTTGAGCAGGTTGTAGCCAGCAATCCCAACACACTCTTTGTGGTTGCCTCAGGCAATGAAAATATTTACGGCATTTCCTATCCATCTTCCCTGGCTCAGAAATATAACAACGTGATTGCAGTGGGTGCCTCCTGGGGCACGCAGGATACGAATGGTGTGCCAAAGGCTCCGGGCACGCGGATTGCTTACCCTGGTTGGTGGGGATCTAACTATGGCAATGGTTTGACCGTGATGGGGCCATCCGAAGTGATTGCCACGAATGCTACTTTGTCAACGTCGGGCGTACAGTTTGGCTACGATTTGAAATTTAACGGCACGTCGGCTGCAACGCCAAATGTGACGGGTGTTGCCTCGCTGATCTGGAGTGCGAATCCTAATTTAACTGCTGGTCAGGTGAAAGGGATTCTGTCTCAAACATCTTATGACCTGGGAGCACAGGGCTATGACCAGGTGTATGGTAATGGGTTTGTCAATGCTGATTCGGCAGTACGACGGGCAATGGCGATCGGTGCTGGAGCAGCATGAGTAGCACTGTCTTGATTAACTGAAATATTTTTACAATGGTGATCTTAATGAATCAGGCAATTCCGTTTCAAGTGTTGGATGTGGGCTATACGCCGTTAGCCGATCGGGTTGAACCCACTGCCAGGGTGTTTGTCTTCCGTGATGCTGACGCTTGGGCACGATTCTGGCAAAGTAGCACGCAGGTTGATCTGAATTTTCAACCTATGACTGCACCAGCAGTGGATTTTACAACCCAGATGGTGATTGGCTTTACGACTGGATCATGCCCAGACGGTCGGTTACAGTTACGCATCGATGGCATTGAATCAGTTGCCAGCGCTTCAGGTAAGGATGCAAACGGCGATCGCTGGCGCATTCACTACACCGAAAAAGCGTTTAGCAATGGCTTTGTCAACCAAAAGCCTACGACTCCCCATGTGTTTGTCGTCACACCTTTAGCGGCGGCTGAAGTTGAGTTGGCACCCTAAAAACGGGTTTCGCAACGAAGTGCTAAGTGATACTTGGCAGTTAAAAGGTCTGGTGGTAGAGTGCATGTAGTTTTGCTTTTTGCAAAAAAAAACTTGCGGAAAGTCTCTATCACCTTTTGCCATGAGAATGTGTATGACAACTCGCGGTTGGCTTGGTGTAATTAGTGGGTTAGGCGCGATCGCCCTTAGTGTGAGCGATCGCGCTGCCGCGCAAGTCGTGCCCGATGCCTCTCTCGGTACCGAACGCTCTGTAGTAGCACCCAACACGGTGATTCGAGGGGTGCCCAGCGATCGCATTGATGGCGGTGCACTGCGTGGTATCAATCTTTTTCACAGCTTTGAGCAGTTTAACGTTGGAGCCGGACGAGGCGTTTATTTCGCCAATCCAACAGGCGTGGAAAACATTCTGAGCCGCGTGACAGGCAACAGTCGCTCTGAAATTCTGGGCAGGCTGGGTGTATTGGGCAATGCCAATCTGTTTTTGCTCAACCCCAGCGGGATTGTGTTTGGTGCCAATGCCAGTTTGGATGTGGCAGGTTCGTTTACCGCCAGTACCGCCAATGCGATCGCGCTGGGCACCCAGGGCTTTTTTAGCGCCACCCAACCGGAGAACAGCAGCTTCCTGGCGATCGCGCCCGGAGCCTTGTTTTTTGACCAACAGGTACGACAACCCAGAACGATTCAAAACTCTGGCAACCTCACTACTGGGCGCGATCTCACTTTATCGGCTGACAATTTGGATTTGCAAGGGCAGGTGCGATCGGGCGGCAACTTAACCCTACAGGCACAAGATACCCTTCGCATTCGGGATAGTGTGACGGCTCCCTTTATTGCGTCAGCAGGTGGGAAATTGCTGGTGCAGGGCGATCGATCGGTGGATATTTTTGCCCTCAATCACCCAAACAGCGGCTTGTTTTCCGGTGGCGATATGGTGTTGCGGAGTGCCAACACCGTTGGTGGCGATGCTCACTATACCGCAGGAGGCACTTTTCGGATTGAACGTCTTGATACAGGTCTAGGGAATTTGTACAGCCCCTATGACCCAGTGATTCGTGCTTCAGGCGATGTAGCGTTCTTTGCGTATGAAGGAGCCTCTTTACATATTTTTGCTGGCGGTAGCGTCACAATTCCAGGGTATGTCTGGATACAATCCGCTGATCCTTCCTTCGGCTTGCCTGAGCAATCGGTAGTTTTGGCAAATGGCTCTGTGGTGACGATCAACGGTCAAGCTCAAGCAACGCTTGATATCCGAGCAGGCACCACAGCTTTCAATCCTCCTGGAAACTCCGGGCTTGGAATTACAGGCAACATAGTCCCGCCTGCTAACGCTTCCAATAGCCCAACAAGCGCAAGCATCTCAGTTGGGACAATTTTATTTGCTGTTCCCCCTTTTGACGTTGTAAATGGGACTGGTAACACTCCGTTAAAAGGAAAGGTGTTGCTGACCAACCAATACCAACCCAACTCATCGTTGAGTGGAGATATTCAACTCACTAGCACCGTTCCTGGGATTTTAAGGGGTCAAGCCCTTGTGAATGGTGATTTTTTAGGTGGTGGTGACATTGATATTCACTCAAAAGGGGATATCAATGTCAATGGCACTGTTAGGGCTGACCCAACTCCTTTCGCATTAGGCAATACGACCTTAGCTTTTGGAAATGGGGGAAATGTAACTCTACGTGCGGGGAAAGACATTACTCTAACTCCTGGCTCTCTCATTAACTCCTCTGGTCGTTTGGGAGGAATCATCAATGTTGATAGTAATGGAACCTTTTCTGTAAGCGGTCTCAATGGTGACCCTGGTGGCATTGCTAGCGTTAGTAGCAGTTCTCTGGCTGGCGAGAAGGGAGGTAATATCAATGTTAAAGCTAGAGCTATTGTTTTAACAGATGTTGGAGTTCTGTCAACAGACAATATAAAAGCTGCATCAGGGGAAGGCGGTAACATCATCATCCAGACTCAAACTTTAACAGCAACAGGCGGTTCCGAGATTCTAGCTCGCACAACTGCGGCTGGTAATGCTGGGAATATCTCTGTAGAGCCTCTAGACCCCGCACTACCTTCGACTATCACAGTATCGGGGTATGCTCCCTTTGTCCGGGATGTAAACGGCAACATTGCGTTTAATCTTGATGGTAGTCCTAAGGGAGGGTTCTCCAGTGGTCTGTTTGTTACAACTGAAAACGAACTTGCTTCACCTCAAAACCCAAATCCTACACCGGCGAAAGGAAATGCTGGCTTGCTTCTTATCAATAACATCTCTACGCTGAACTTAGAGAATGGAGGGGTTTTAAGCGCTCGTACTAAAAGTCAGGGCAACGCAGGTCCAGATGCTTCAGGTAATGGCAATTTTGTTAGCATTTTTGTAAATGTTCAAGATTTAAACATCACTGGCGGTGGACAGATTCTTGCTCCAACCTACAGTACTGGAGTCGCAGGCAACATTATTGTTAACGCAAGTGGTACGGTTACAATCCAGGGTAAAGATGCTAACTATTTATCACGCCGCGATGAGTTGACGGCTGCTTTTCTACCTCCAAATCCAACACGCGAACAAGTAAATATCGCCGCCGATCGAGCGCTTACTACCATTGACCCAATCGCTCCAAATAGTGGCATCTATGTTTCTGACCTGAATACTATTCTTGATCCAGATGGGTTAGGTAAACCTGGCACGATTCTCGTAAGAGCTAATGCTGTTCAGATGTTTGAAGCCGGACTAATCGAAGCAAGTACGAGTGGCACTAAGGATGCTGAAGCAATCGGCATCTTTACACAGAATCTTAGCTTAGCAGGAGGTTCAGAAATTGTCTCCCAGACGTTTGGTTCTGGTAAAGCTGGTGGTATTTATGTAAGACCATTAGATTCATCGCTCCGTTCCTCTGCCTCAGTCACTCTATCTGGCATTGCTCCATACGTTGGGCTCGATTCTAATGGAAATCCAACAGGTGGTTTCTCTAGCGGACTATTTGTCACGACCGAAAATCAGATCGATCCAATCACTCAGCAACCAATTGTGATTAAGGGGGCAGGTGGGTTGATTGATGTTGAGACTGGCGTGTTGCAAATAGCAGATGCAGCCGTCCTGAGTGCTCGATCGCGCAGTAGTGGCAATGGGGGCGATATCAAAATCAATGCTGATAGGCTTGACCTTAGTGGTGGTGGGCAAATTTTAACTGTCGCTTACAAAGATGGAGATGCAGGCAACATCACTGTAACAACCAGCGGAGCTATCACAATTGCTGGGCAAGACCTTCAGCACCTTGATCGATTCAACCAAATACAGGATGCGATTCTTCAAGACCTCGTTAAGAGGAGAAATGAAATAGAACCAACTGATAAAGATATAATAGAAGCCTACGAACGCACTCGATTTACAGTCGATCCATTTAATAGTGCTAGCGGTTTACAAGCGAATGTCGGGCAAGATGCTACGGCAAACGCTGGCTTTATTGATGTAACTGCGGGTTCTCTTTCTATTCGAGACAACGGAGAAATTGGCACCAGCATTGCAGGAGTGGGGGATGCTGGAAATGTCCGAATACAAACTAATGGAAACTTAGTCTCTCTTGATAACAGCAGGATTTTTAGCACAATCGATCCCGGTGGGGAGGGCAATGGCGGAAACATTCTGATTAGCACTGGTTCACTTGTGCTTACAAATAAGGGACAATTGCAAACCTTGCTTCGAGGTCCAACAGGATCAGAGACAAGACCTGCTGCAAAGGGTGATGCTGGAAATGTAATTGTTATCGCAACAGATTCGGTCTCACTCTCTAATGAATCGGCGATTTTTAGTACGATCGAGCTTGGCGCTGAAGGTAAATCCGATCGGTTTGCAGGCAATTTTTTTGATGTCCTGTCGGGTCAAGTTGGTGTGGATCGCCTGAAGGGTACTGTTCTTATTCAAACCGGAAACCTCTCACTTTCAGACAATTCAGCTTTAACTACTAGTACACTCAGCAAAGGGAACGCAGGCGCGATAGCGGTTTTAGCATCTGGGGATCTCTCACTCACAAACAGTAGCTTTATCCTTAGTGAGGTTGGAGAGAAAGCAGAAGGTACGGCTGGTGGAATTGTAGTGCAGGCTGGTTCACTCTCTGCAAACAATACCTCTAGGCTATCAACATCCACTTCTGGGAAGGGATTTGCTGGCTTCATTTTTGTCCAGTCTGATGGTACTGTGTCGCTTAATGGTGCGGGTAGTGGCATTTTTAGCGCTGTTGGCGCAAGCAGCACTGATACAGGTGGTGCAATTACCATTTTTGCCAAAAACATCTTCATCACAAACAATGCCGCGGTTAGTGTCAGCAATGATGGGCTATCAGGGGCGGCGGGTGATATTAAAATCACTACTGGCAAAGCTGTTTTAGATAGAAACGGCTCGATCGAAGGGACAACTCAGTCAGGTAGAGGCGGCAACATCGAACTGAATGCAGATAAATATTTATTATTGCGTCGCAACAGTAATGTCTCAACATCGGCTGGCTTGAGGTTGTCTGACGGAGACGGCGGGAAGATTACCATTAATACACCGTTCATCATTGCGGCTCCCTCGCGAAACAGCAACATCCGTTCTGAGTCATTCATCGGTGCGGGAGGAATTATCACCATTAATGGTAATAACAGTGGTAGTACTGGGTTGTTTGGTATTGCTCGCCGCTCCAGGGACTTTCTAACCTCGAATGACATTACGACCCGTTCCCAGTTTGGTCCTTCGGGTTTCACGGTGATTAACGCGCTTGATACGAGTCTGGTGGAAAACAATCTGAGCGAACTTTCTCAAGCGTTCGTAGACCCCAACACCCTTTTAGCCAATAGCTGCATCGTCCGCAATCGGGATAAAAACCGTGCGCCAAGTGGTACGTTTCTGGTGACAGGTTCTGGTGGTTTGCCGATACGTCCGAGTGATCCGCCGCCATCGCCGTTTCCCACAGGCGAAGTGCGATCGCTCCCCCAAGCCCAAACCAATGGAGCATGGCAACCCGGCGATCCGATCGTGGAGCCACAGGGCATTTATCGGTTAGCCAGTGGGAAGCTGGTGATGAGTCGGGAGTGCGAGCCTTGAGAAGTGCGATCGTTTTCATCACCAGTTTTGCCGCTTTATTGAGTGGAGCGGCGATCGTGTCTGCCCAATCCTCTCCGCCTGCTGGTGTGACCATTCCATCCAATCCACCGATCGATCAAACAATCCCAACGCCGTCCCAAACTCCCACCCCACCTTCCGTAACGCCCATTCCTACCTCACCCCTAATCCTGGAGGCACCTACTCCATCGCCTAAACCATCGGTGCCTAGTGGCGAAGAACTTGATATCAAATTTGACATCAAGAAAGTGGAAGTGACAGGCAATACCATTTTTCAGCGCGAAATTGACGCTCTAATTAAAGAGTATGAGGGGGAAAAGGGTAAGCAGGCGACGTTTGAAACGCTTCTAGAGCTACGTGCCGAAATCACCCGACTCTACAATGATCCAGAGGAGCCAAACAATCCCCAAAAAGGTTACATTACCTCCGGCGCATTCTTGCTGAACAACCAGGCGTTGGATCAGGGTATTGTTCGCATTCAAGTGGTCGAAGGTTTTTTAGAGCAAATTGAAATTGGCGGCTTGACTCGTTTGCAGGAACGTTACGTGCGGAGTCGTCTGGAGCGGGCAACCCAAAAACCACTCAAACGACAACGGTTAGAAGAAGCATTGCAACTGTTGCAGCTTGATCCGCTGATTGCTCAGGTCAATGCTGAATTGACTGCTGGCAGCGCGCCTGGTCGCAATCGTTTGCGCGTGACGCTGCAAGAGGCACCCCCGTTTCATGCGAGTGTGGCGATCGCCAACGACCAATCCCCCAGCATTGGCTCCCTTGCTGGCAGTCTCTTTGTGTCTCACGATAATGTTATCGGCTTGGGCGATCGTCTTGCTGCTAACTACAGCACTACTGGCTCACTCAATCTCTACAATCTCAGCTATGCCGTACCCTTCAATGCGCTGAATGGCACTGCCAGCATCAGCTATGGCAATAACTCCAGCAAAATTATTGAAGAACCCTTTCAAGATTTGGGCATTCGCAGCAAAACCCGCACTCTGTCCTTGAGCGTCCGTCAACCATTGCAGCGATCGCCCAGCAGTGAATTTGCACTCGGTCTTGCACTCGATCTCCGCCGCAGCCAGACATTTATTCTGGATGATATTCCATTCTCGTTTTCAGAAGGTCCAGACGAAGGTGAATCAAAAGTAACGGTCATTCGCTTCTCGCAGGACTGGACGAAACGCAGTGGCACTCGCATTTTAGCCGTGCGATCGCAGTTCAGCCTCGGTATCAACGCCTTTGGAGCCACAGTGAATGATCTAGGCACTGATGGGCGGTTTTTCGCTTGGCTGGGGCAGTTTCAACTGGTGCAACAGTTATCACCCAGAGTAGTGCTCATTGGTAAAGTGGCGGCTCAGTTAACCCCTGACTCTCTCCTGTCGTTGGAGCGCTTTAGCCTGGGTGGAGTCGATACGGTGCGAGGCTATCGACAAAATGAATTAGTTTCAGACAATGGTGTGGTAGGCTCACTGGAGCTGCGGTTTCCGCTCACTAAGAACCCCAACATTCTGCAACTCACACCGTTTGTGGAAGTCGGTAGCGCCTGGAATAATCGGGGCAGCAATCCATCACCACAGACGATCGCCAGCTTAGGCGTAGGATTGCGCTGGCTGGTTAGCCCAGGACTTGATGTTCGCGTCGATTATGGTATTCCATTGGTGTCGATCGACAATGCGGGTAACTCATTGCAAGACAACGGCATTTATTTTTCAGTGCGCTACCAACTCTTTTAACGCGTTCCTGCGCCCTCTCGACGACCAGGAACACCAACGCGTGGTGGTTTATAAGCAGTTAGCACCGAGTGCTTGACGCTACTCGATAATTCAACAGCCTGCGCTGAAGACGATACAGGTGCCTTGCTCCATTGAGGCAATAAAAGTGAAGTGATTAATAGAAACACACAATAGGTTTTCATGATTCTCTCCACACATAAGTGATGGGCTGAAGCGGCAAGGTATGCCTGCTCAACTAACACAGTAAAGGTGTGGATCGGTCTATTCATGCCTGTTTTCAGTCAACTTCAGAACTGAAATCATACGTAAATATTGTTGAAAATAACAAAGCTATATCAACAAAAAGGGCAGTTTTTGGAACTGCCCTGCTACCCTGCAATTGTGTTTAGTGATAAAACGTGTGACCAGGCTTTGAAGTAGCAAAATCCTAGAGTATATGCGAGTTGCTAAGCGATCGTATGACATTTAGCGACTGCCAAAGTAATACATCACCGTTGCAACGAACTCAGCTTCATTGGAATATGCCCCGACCCTAGACATTAAAACGTTCAGGTTTTGGGGAGTAAACGGAATCAAATAGCCACCTGTTTGCTGATAGTGCATATATTCCTCATATCTCACTGCCTCAATGAGCCATAGCTGCCGTGAGTTGAGCGAAGACCGGGTAGAAGTTTGCGGTAGATGTTCAATCACCGCAGAGCCCAGCCCAAAGGCGGCTGTGAGCATATCCAATACTTTGGGTACAATCCGTCCCGGGTTTCCACGCGCAATCACAACGCCTTGAGCTTCTGCTGAATGGGCAGTGCCCAGAATACCTACGGGCAGGGCAATGGGAGCAATAAAGCTAAGCACAGATAAGTGACAGAGCAATGCTTTTTTGGATAGAAAGCCTGAGTGCCATTGAAGTACGTTCATGTTGAGTCCTCTTTTTGGTTTGATTTAAAGCCCTGTAAAGGTAGAGAAACAGTTGATTACTGCTGTTGCGAAATTTGACCAGGTTGTGCGCTGGGTAATGGGTGAACCGAGAACGCAAACTGACCGCGCCCTTTCGGGTTCACTGTGCTCACTAGCAGCGTGTAAGCGCCATCTTTGGGAAGTTTGATGGAAACCGCCGCTTTACTAACCTTGCCTTGAGCAACAACTTTGCCTTCAGCATCCCGCAGAATCAGGTACGGCTCGAAGTCGAACTGGTACAAAAGAACCGCGATCGACTGATTTGCCTTACCCGTAAAGCGGTAGCTGCTGTAAGGAGAGCCATCTTCAAATTGTGGCTTGGTGTCATCTAAGTAGCCCCGTTCTGCTAGCAAGGGAACCGTTGCTTGTAGCTGATATGTACCAGCTTGCTCTGGGCGCTGTGAATTGACGATTACAGTGTAAGTTCCGGTCACTGGTAATTTGGTCAAAACTATTGCAGTGCCATCTCGGTCTTCACTTTGGTCATCAGCAACCACCTGTCCGTTGGGTCCCAACAGCACCAGGTAAGTACCCATTTGTGGACTGGACAGATTAATCATGATCGGTTGATGTGCAGTACCTTCAAAGGTATAGATGTCGGCACGGCTGTCATTACAAGCGAAGTTATCGCTTTTCTGAAGGTTGCCGCTACTTTTCACACCATTCAGCAGCAGTTTTGGCACCGTACCATTTGCTTGAGCCATTGCAGGTATGACGAACTGCCCAAGGATAGGAGACAAACCCTGCTTTGATGCTAGGAGTAATGCCTGCACTTTATCGGCTGTGATGGCATAATTCATACCTTTGGCATCGCGCCGTCCACCTGTGTTGATGCCTAAAAGCTCACCCCGATCGTTGAGTAAGGCTCCACCTGAATTACCAGGATTGAGCGTAGCATCGGTTTGAATGAGGCCTGGTTCAATAAAGACATTGCTCACACCACCCCGTGTAATCGAAGATGGCTTGATGCCTTTAGGATAGCCAATGGCAAAAACCTCCTCACCTTTCTGGATGGAACTGGCAAGCGCAAAGTTTACGGTTGGTAGTTTGGTTGCTTGAATTTTCAGCACTGCCAGATCCAGGCAGTTAGAACTTCCCTGTGAAACAAGCTGTGCCGCAAACTTGCGTCCGTCAGACAGTTCAACTGTTACCTTGCGTGCGCCTTCTACAACATGTGCATTCGTGACAATTAAACCATTTGCACTGACAATGACACCGCTCCCACTGCTTCGTTCAGTAGCGTTTTCAGCTTCTATGTAGGCGATCGCAGGTGCCGCCTTACGATAGACATCCTGTCCCGATAACCGTTCTCTTGCCAATGCGGCACGGGTTGAATCAATACCGGGAGTGGTAAGGGCAAATTCGCTAACAACTGTGGTGGCGATCGCGGCTTGAGTTGCCAGCAGTGCAGTTACAGCAAAGCGAGCGAATTTAGATGATTGGGGAAAGCGTTGCAATTTCATAACGGTACTCCTGATAGTAGTTTTCGGTAGATGGATCGAAGCAAGCAGGGCAGGTCTAAAATTGAGCACGGACGAGAATTAAGCGGCCAAGTGGAGCATCGAAACTCGGCAAGCCGCTAATTTGTTGCAATGGATATGGGTTGAGGCGATCGGCTGGAGAAAGGCTGATGGTGTACGAGCAATCTTGCGCTGTCGTGCTTGTCCAACAGGTTGCTGCTGTCGCTGGAACAATCACAGTTGCCGTATTCAATTGATTGGGCTTTGGTAACTCCAGAGAAAGGGGATGAGTTGGGCTGATGGTGTACGAGCAATTTTGCGCTGTTGCATTTGTCCAACAAACTGCTTGTGGTGATAACGCTTTCGCTGCCACACTCATTTGTTTGGTTTCACCCATTTGCTCACTTGCAAAGAGTTGAGCCGCTTGAGCCTTTGGTTGAGCGTCTTGGGCAAAAACGGGCTGGGTGGCAAAAGTACTGATGGCTGTGGTGGCGATCGCTGCTTGAATGACCAAAAGACCAGCAGTTAGCCGTTGAGCAAAGCGATCGTTCATTTGAGAAACGTGTTGCAGTGTCATGAGATGTAACTCCTTGGGGGTTAAATAAAGTAAGGTCGATGGCACAAACCAGCACGACAAAGTAAGCCGCAGTTGCTAATGCCAGCCTGGGTGAATCGAGTCGTGAGCTAAAAGAGAACTTTGAGAGCTGTGGACAAGCAATAATCTGTGTTTTGGGTGTTTCGTCTCTGCTTGTCTGCTTGATTTAAGAATAGGGCACCCTTCAAGGGGTATCGGATGCCTTTTCTACTAACTCGTTTAGTAAAAGATAGTGGTTTGATTGCAGAAAACAGCAATGCTGATCAAGTGCAAGAAAAGCTGTCGAAAGCCGCGTTCTTTGCCACTACTGCCACGTTCTTGACAAGGTTAAGGAAAGGGCTAGAAGGACTACTTAGAGGGCTTTAAGGGTGGACAGAGTTTTGGTGGTGTTGTCGAGTATCACAAAAATGGGTTCATACTCACTTTTGGTGAAGCAGGTGTTTGTACAGCCGGAAACCCAAGCTTTATCTGATGTGTCTAAGCGCTCACGCTCCTTTTCACCAAAAGAGGGTTAGAACCCATTTACCGCGAGACGCGACACCGGCACATGAAAAAGCCCGCTCCAGATTCTGGGAACGGGCTTTGATATTGGTTCGGAGTGTGATCTTCAGTTTAGGCAGTGATCGCCTTGTTTACGACCCCTCTATGCCTCACTTTGCTGGTTCGCGATGAAGGCTTTGAGTGGCGTGACATCTTTGCCTCTGTTTTGGGTTCTGAGCTGTGTGATGCCGTGTGCTGCGTGCATCGCCTCCACCTCGCTGCCATGCACCTCAACCCATTCTTTGACCGCCTGCCGATGAATGCCGAACTGGGTTTCGAGAAAACTGCTCGTGACACACCACTTGTCCGCTAGTGTCCTGCCAGGAGTGTCATTCCATTGGCAGACTGCCTGAAAGATTCCCGTTGCCCGTGCCTGTGCGCCTGTGGCAACGCGACGCTGCTGTTTGACTGGACTGCTCGCTGGTGTGGTTACGGTCTGCTTTGTGTCACCGGCGATCAGTGGCGTCATCGTCGGTGCTGTCACAACAGCAGTCGGTGCTCCGATGGTTGTTTGCTCTAGTCCTGGTACATTCTCCTGTCCATCATTGCCATTGGTGAGGAGTTTGCGAAAAGCTTCTAGTTTCGCCTGAGCCTGTCTGAGTTGGACATTCTCTGCCCGCAGATGCGCCAGTTCAGCCTCAAGCGCTGGTGCTGGCTGCGCGTTTGCCGCCACGGTCTCCCGCTCTGCTTGCAGTTGAGTGACTTGCCGCCGCAGTTGCTCGACTTCGGTGGTCAACCATGCCAGGGTTTGCGCCTGATAATGGATGGTTTGCTCCTTCACTGGGTTGCTTTCTACAGATTCAGGCACGTCTGCTTTTGCCGCTACAGCCGTTGCTGCTTCCACCATGTCATTGCCCTGTAACTCGCCCTGTAACTGTGTCTCCAGGCGCTCTAGTAACACCGCCATTTTGGCGTGTTGGGAAGTGCCCTCTGGGGCAAAATGATGCAGTACGGTGAGCCAGCGATCGCGATGAGCACCATTGATGTGGATGACACCCTGTTTGCCGCTCTTGGGTACTGGTGGTAGTGCTGTCTCTGCCTCTAGCACTGTCGGTACACTGTCTTGTGTGCTGGTTTCCGGCTCAAGGGCTGCTGGCGTCACCGGTGGCAAAGCTTCGGTGGGAGTGGGTGGTAAACCATTCGCCATCACCTTTAAGCCCCTAGCCGTCAGCCGTTTGCCCTGCTCATTCACTAACTGATAGTGAAAATAATGTTGGGTCGCCGCCGCATTCGGCAACTTCTGCCCCTGCTCTTCTAGTAAGTGCCCCAAATAGTGCTGCAAAAACCGCTGCTCGTTTTGATGCTCCGGACAAAAATAATGAATGATCATCGCCCCATAGAGTGCTCGCAGACGATGAATACTCACCGTCTTAAACCCTGCCAGCACTGGCACTAAGTCACCAAAATACTTTGCCGTCCGCCGATTCACCCGGCCATTGAAGGCATCGATCGCTGGCGCATCGTGTCCCAAGCCTTGCAACGCTTTTACCGCTGACATGGCACGAAAGCGCTCAATGTGCGGTAGCAGTGCTTTGGCTGGGATGAGCGTCAAAATGTCAAACGGAGGCGTGGGGTCTTTCTGCTGTCCCTCAAAGTGCAGCTTGTACGGATAGTCCGTCGCTGTGAACGTACCCTTACTGACGATTTCCGTATGTCGTCTGCCCGTCAGCGTCACCAGCGCCAGCGCCAACGTTTCGGGTTCGCCAGAGTCCAACAACTCCAGGCATTGCGCCAGATAGCGATCGAGGTTGACCGTCGCTAAACTGTCCTGCCGTTCATTGTTCTTTGCCGTCGTCACCGCTCTCAACGCCTTCTGTGTTTGCAAGTCATAGGTCAGAAAATCGAGTGCATAGTGCGTCTGTGTGCTGCCTGACTCACTCCCATCCAGTTTCGTCCAGGGCTTGGCGTGACTATTTTGCTCTGTGAGCTTTAAACGTCCTGAAGCGATCGCTTCCTTGATCCCTCGCGTATAGGCAGGTAAGTAGACACTATTGATGGAGCCTTGGGGATAGCCTTCTCCCAGCAGTGCTTTCTCTGCTGCACAGACTGCCTGGATCTTGTCTCTGGTATCTTCACCGTGTTCGTTGAGGGTAATTAATTGGTCAAGCAAGAGCACGGTCAAGGTTTCGCGCTCGTCGCGGGTGAGTTTGGTGCGATCGCCCTGTTCAATGCGTCGGCGGTAGCGCTCTGTGATTGCTTCCCTGGTTTGGTCAAATTGTGTGGCTAGGCTCATGGGTCTGAAGGGTTGATGAGTGAGTGACCAAAGACCGTTCTGAGCCCCCGTATATGCTTATACACAAGTATAGCTGTATATGGTCGTTCTAGACGTTCAATCTTTCTAGCTGGGTTCATGTGCGTCGGTTCCTTCTGGCTCAGACTGGACGTACAGAACGTTGGTGAGTTGATCGAGCCTGGCTTTGAAGGCTGTTGGCTCGAAAGTTGTCCAATCTCCTTCGAGTTCAGCATTAAATGCCCCGTTAACGGTTTGCCAGCCCGGAGCGATCGCGACTGGGTTGTCTGCAAAGCGAGTGCCCGTGCGGTGCCTTTTTCCTTTTTCCAGATAGACCAGCACGAGGGTTTTGCGATCGTGTTGGTCTACTCTTGTTTGAGCCTTGATGACCCTAACGTGGCGGCTAATGGGGAATCCCATCGTATTGATGAGGATGAGGGTTGCCTTGCCTGAGAACGCTTCTAAGCCTTCGTTTTTGCGCTGCTGGAGACTCATGGTTGTTTACTGACGTATTGGATGAAAGCGGCACCAACGGCAAAATAGGAGTCGTATTCGGACAAGCGCCCGGTGATGGCGATGACCGTCTGCCCGACCTTCGTAGCCCAATCTTCAGAGTCATCCGAGTGAGTGTTTAAGGTATTGATCAGGACTGGAAGCCCTTTGACAAAGTCCGGATGATGCTCTTGAAAGAGTGGTAAATAGCGGTTTAACATCGTTGCTCCTCTCATGCTTGAAGCCAAAGCCTGACTGACTGGAGTGACCGTACCCTGTTAACCTCCACCCCGCATACCAGTATATACGTATATACGGTTAAATACAAGTTGTACAGACATTTTACGTAATAGGCACACGTATATTCTCAAAGTCTACAAGGTTTTGCTGTCAGGGGTTGCAAGATTCAAAGCTCTTTCCAGCGGCGATTCTGATTGATACAAATCTCTTATGTCATGGCTGTGTACGCACGACATAAAAGACGAATGTATATATTATCTGCATGTATACGTGATTGGCCAAACAAATTTCTTATGCATGTGTGCGACTTTGAGCGGTGCGCGGCGGCTGCCAAGCGCCAAAAGCGCCTCTAGAAGGGGGTTTTGGTTTTAGATATTTTAGCCATGTCTGTATACATTATAACGGGGATCGTACCTTCGTGTATACACAGATAAGGAATTTGTATACATAAGTATATTTTATACGGGGATAGGGGTAGATACCCATCATTTTTTGGAATTCCAAAAAATGATGGGTATCTACC